>Ga0209483_1000029_pt1 | contig 168078 bp, 175 predicted proteins | sample NGEPerA_FD_184508 | JGI IMG/M metagenome (GOLD analysis project Ga0209483, IMG submission 184508) | Arctic peat soil microbial communities from the Barrow Environmental Observatory site, Barrow, Alaska, USA - NGEE PermafrostL2-A... | ecosystem: Environmental > Terrestrial > Soil > Wetlands >... | reverse complement strand
GGGACAATGACCGTGTCCCCCGGTTATCACTGGTCTCTTTCAAACCGTTGCAATCAAGGGAGGAGAGACGAAAACCGTTGGAGCGGACGACGGGAATCGAACCAGCGTTCTCAGCTTGGGAAGCTGAGCATGTATTTTGACATCGGTTTGAATAATACCTGATAAACAGTAATATATGTGAACGGCTGGCCCACTTCTCTGGTCCTTGGGCGCTCTACGGGCGTTTACTTCCGTCACCACAATACATGTCTATCGAATTAAAAGCGGGGGGATTTTACTGTGACGTCGCATCAAAAGAGGGGGGGTTCTACTAGCATTAAATCATGCGTGACGATGAAATTCGTACCCGACTTCGCGAGAACAACCCATGGTGGCAGGCGGTCGCGAGCGAGCGAGATCCCGTTGCTTGGGCGTCGGCCGATCGCTCGCTCGTGGCGCGACAGTCCTTCGATTTGGGATACCGGTCCAATCTCCTTCATGATGTTGTTACTGGAGAATTAGACGACAAGCTCGTCGTTCTTCGAGGTCCCCGCCGTGTCGGGAAGTCGGTCCTATTAAAGGACACCGCGTTAGCGCTTTGCGGTCGAGAAGACATCGACCCGCGTCAACTCATCTACGTGGCCCTCGATGGCATGACCGTCGCCGATCTACGCCGAGTTCTTCGTCTCGGGCGAGAACTCACGCGCTCAATGAGAGACGAACGGCGTATTTGGCTCCTCGACGAGGTCACTGCACTCAAGGGCTGGACGGCTGAACTCAAGTATCAACGTGATAACACTCTCTTTGGCAATGACACCGTCGTGTGCACCGGATCGTCGTGGGAGGGAACATCAAATGTTGAACGAGATCTTCTGGCGGGTCGATCGGGTGAGCACTCAGATCGCCGGTCACGAGTACTTCATCCGATGTCGCTGCGAGAGGTGCTCATCGCGACTAACCGACTGAATCCAAACTTTGAGAAAATTAGTCCGTGGGATTTACAATCTCCCGCCACTCGCCACATTGCAGAATCACTTGAGCCATACGTCGATGAACTCGATCTCGCGTGGCAGTCGTATTTGACGTCGGGCGGATTCCCTCGAGCTGTCGCCGAGAACCACAACTCGGGAGGGGTGAGTGACTCGTTTCTCGAGGATCTCGCAGCGTGGCTGCACCGCGACATTGATCCCGATGCTCATGACGACTCGGTTCCAAGGCTGCTGTCAGCGATAGAACAACATTGCAGTTCACCACTATCGAGGAACACGTTGTCGCAGGAGTTGGGTTACGCCGACGGCAACGGACTCGATGTTCGTCTGAATCGATTGACGCACGCCTATGCGGCGCTGTGGTGTCATCAAATAGATGTCAACGGGTACCGAATAAGAGGCTCCCAGTCCAAGATGTATCTGGCAGACCCGCTTCTCTCATGGATCGGCCCGCGTCTGAGATCGGGCCTCCCTTCTCCAGACTTCACTCGTCTCACCGAAGCCGCACTGGCGGTGGCTTTGGCCAGGGCAGTCGATAATTTGCAAAGAGGACGATGGGAATCTGACGATGCAATTGGCTATCTGCGGACTGGAGGCGGCAAGGAAATTGATTTTTCAAGGGTGCCAATTCCGAGTCCTGCTGGTGTCAAGCAGAGCGTTCCATTGGAGTCCAAATGGGTCTCATCTGGTTGGCGGGCCGAGGCGAGGTCCATCGAGGGCTTTTTTTCGTCAGGCGTCCTAGCGACACGAACGATATCGGATACTACTCATCCGACCTGGGCGCTTCCAGCGCCGATCGTGGCACTTTTGCTCGAATGATCTAAGGCTGTTCAAGCCAACTTTCCTGTTGGAGCGGGCGACGAGAATCGAACTCGCGTTCTCAGCTTGGGTAAGAGCGCGTTTGGCAAGCCATGATGCGTGACGTTACTGAACAGAGGACGGAGCTTCGAGGATGGGCTTGCGGGCAACAACTTGAGGTAATGTTTGAGAGCTCGAATGGGTTTCCGGCAACTGGCTGGGCAGGTTACAACGAGGTGCAGCGAGCAGGCCCAAAGTTCTGACACTCATTCCATTGACGTGTAGGGGACCGTCCGATATGCAGCCGCAATCGAGCTCATTGTTCATCGGGTTGGCCGATGCCGGAGTGCTCTGCGTTTGGAGAAAGTATGTTGCGCAAGACTCACATACCTTTAGTATCAGCAGCGCTGATTGGAGTGCTATTTCTACCTACAGTTGCGGGCGCAAGCCCACCGTCACCCGGTCCGAGTGGATCGACTGCATCAGGTATTCCAGCGGACGCCGTCGTGGTGCCGATGACCGCCGCAGTTGCGACTGGGGTGACCAACCTTGGCAATGGCACGAGTGATGTTACCTATTCCAATGGCCAGACAATTTCAGTCTCGACAAACGTTGCGTCGCAGATTTATGTTGGCTCCGGTGCTTCCGCGACCCCGGGCGGTGTTGTCACCGGCAATTGTGGATATTCCTGGCTGGACCTCGCGAAGAATAGCGTGAATGGCGTAACCGGATCGACGGTCTATGAGGTGAATTCTCGCGTCGGCGTGCCAGAGGCCTTTGAGTGGGCAATTCACACTGACATCTTGCAAGCCCCGATAGGACAGTACAACCATTGGGATGGACCAACGACGAAAACGTACTGGTTCCATGGGTACACCTTCGACGAGGGCCACGCGACCTACGCATCCGATGTGTTTGATGGATATGTAATCGGGACGCTATCGACCTGCTTCAGCGGTAACCCTTCCGACATCATCAACACTTAGGTCCGACTCGAATCGAGACGTGATCCGCGAAGGCGAAGTGGGATGCGTCGGATATCGACGAGCGACTCAATTCGTCTCCTTGGAACCTTGACTAGGGGGACCAGATGACCGGCGACGTTTCGATGCACTTAAACGAAGCTTCGTTGGGTCGAGTAGGCCGTATCCACTGGTTGCTCGAACATCACGAATTGGTCTAAGTTTCAATGTTTCCACTGGTACGTCTAATCAATTGTGCACACTTCCAATCAATTGTAAAAGTTAGGGGGCACATCGATGGAAAGCGTTCCCGGTTCCTGGCGGGTCAGTCTCGATCCGCGTCCGTCCTCGCTCCACGAGGCCCTATTCGTCCGAGACGCTTTGGCCTTACGCGTTGAAGATAGTTTAGAGATTCCGCCACGACTTCGGGGTGACGTCCCGGACCACAGCAGTCACTTCTCTCCCGATTGGCGAACCTCGGTGGGCATGCGCTGGGCGTCGTGGTGGCACGAGATCGTTTGCTATGTTGCTCTCCCTCAACTCGCCTCTCTTCTGTCTGATCAAGCGCTGACTCGTCGACCGCCAGGCGAACTTGCTTTTGCGGGGGCTCCACCGTTCCCCGTGGGTGAGCCGGATGAGTTCCCGGCTACGGAGTATGACCGCGTGCGAGCTCTCGCTGCGCAGTGGAGCTCAGCCCTGCCGACCCACCGCCCCGAAGGTCGAGGAACTTCTCAATTCACTCAGGGCGACAGTGAGCGCGTCGGAACCATCGCAAGTGACGTTGGGGCTCGACTCGACGTTCCACTCAATGCAATGAGGGCAGTTATAATCACGCTAGACGTGAAGCGTGAGTGGTCGCATCGACCTCTCGCAGGCGTCTTGCTGTGCTCCGAAAGCGTAATGGAGAACGAGGTCCTCTTCGCGTCATTGCTTGCGGACACCTTTGCATCCGGATTGGACCGACAGGGGGAAGTAGAGCTGCCCCATCGGCCGGCTCCAGGCCCGGCTTTTCGTTCCATTCTCGATTCATCGCTACTCATCGCCGACGGGCATGGCGTTACTTTGCGCCTTGAAGGTGTTTACTTGAGACCCCAAGGCGAGGGTTTTGAGATTGAACTATCGCGAAGTGAGGAAACCGCCGGTCCGCCGCCCCGCCCTTACGGGCGCCAGGGCCAGCCGAGTGACCCGGAGGGCTTTCCTGATCACTTCAGCGGTCTCGAAGTTGAAGTTCGCTTCGAAACTGAGTCCCGCTATGGCAATAGCGCACCAAATAGACCTGCAAGCATCGCCATTCTCAATCGATTCTGGCGTCGGGGGAGCGGCCCGAACACACTGTGGTTTTGGATACGCGTCGAATCGCCTCCCGGCAAGATATTGAGGTCGCCTCGAGGCCACGCGACGATTACCGTAACTTGGCCGGAGTGCGAAATTGACCATTCCTCGGTCGAAATTGAACTGATTGAATCGGATCCCGGTGAGGAATCCAATCGCCGAGTTGCGTGGTAACTCAAATCAAACGATTCGAAAACGCTAACCGAGTACTCACACCCCTCGAAGTTGTTCAGTCCCAGGTTGCAACCGACGGAGCCGAAGGTCTTCTTAGGTTGCCTCACCGTTGGGCGCGCCGCTTAGTCGAGCGCCACAGGGTTCGCGCTCCCAATACTGACAGGGGAATGGCGTTCGGAGTCATTGGACTTAAAGAACGTTTCGGGGAGCGGGCGACGAGAATCGAACTCGCGTTCTCGTGGGAATGTCAAGTCAATTAGACCCCACCGTGCGCACCGCATTTGGCCCCCCCTCGCGGAACGCCAACTTCAAATCTGATCGGGTGAATCACGAGCGACAGTTCGGCCCCGCAGTGCCTTTCAGCTGCGCATCCACCTGCGTGACCTCGAGCCCCAGATCTGGCGACGAGTCATGGTGCCAGGTTCGTTGACCCTGGCCAAACTGCACCTGGTGATCCAAGGAGCCTTTGACTGGGAGAGTTATCACCTGCACCAGTTCGAGATCTGTGGCAAGCGTTATGGCCCGCCGGAGAACGATTGGGACGAGGACGATGAATTGTTGCACGAAGAGTTGTGGGGCCTTCATCAACTGCTGAAGGTTCACGATCACTTCACCTATGTCTATGACTTCGGCGACCACTGGGTGCACGACGTCGAGGTCGAGAGCGCCGAACACGTGACGCGAACGCTGAAGAAGGCGGTGTGTCTGGATGACGCCAGGGCCTGTCCACCCGAAGACGTCGGTGGCGTCTCGGGGTTCGAGCATTTTCTAAGCGTCATGAGTAATCCCCGCGATGATGAGTACGTGGACATGGTGACCTGGCACGGTGGGCGCTTACAGACCGACGCGTTCAACCTCTTTGAGGTCAACGGCCAGAGTCAGAGTCGTCACTAGCGCGTGCGTTTGGCCTTCGTCGTTCGTAGGCGGTAGGAATCAGAGCCTGTCTCGATGAAGTGCGCATGAAAGGTGAGCCGGTCAATGATGGCCGCCACCAGTCGCGCGTCGCGGACCATCTGCCCCATTCCGAGAACGGCAAATTGGTGGCGGTGGCAGCGCTGGACACGTTGTGGGCACTCCAGCGTCCGGCTTTCTGAATGAGTACAGTCTCAGTATCATTTAGAGCCGGCTGTCCTTTGGTTCGACCAGGCGTCAAAGTGATATGGCTTCTATTCGCTGCTGGTGAAAAACCAAGGTCTCCGAAGGGAGGCGGGTCAGTTCTCAAAGGGGCGCTTAAGCCAGAACGTGACAGCGAGCACTTCGCGGAGCGCCTGGAAGGCCTCGGAAGATACGCGCTTCATTCCTCAACTCTCCACTGAGCATGACGTCCAGCGAGAAGCGCTGTAGTGAAACTGAGACAGTTGTTACGCAAGTTGGCGTACGCACCTTTGAGGGGGAACTCGGACCTCAGTGCAGTCTCAATCTCGACGAGAGTTCTTTCCACAATTTCCGCGGAACGGCGAAGACCCCACGAGGCGAACTCAGCAAAAAGGTCACTCTTCGTGATCTCAGCGTGCTGATACTTTCCGTTGACTGCCAAAGCCAATTTGCCGTCGCTGTTATTCCGATGCACCTGGGGAACGACGTCGTACGTGGGAGCCAAGCGCACTTCACCGTTTGATGGATGGAGCAAGCCAATGTTCTTGGTATGCATGTCGAGGTTTCCGATCGCGACCGCGAGCACAACCATTCGCCCTAGGTTGGTGAGGTCTTCTTCCGGGCAATGCAACTTCAGCACTTCGGCGACTCGGAGGAGCGTGACTCGTCCACCGAATTCTTGGTACTTCTGGTTGCCACGTGCTCCAAGCGCCTGACTGAAGTCCTCTTGATGGAGTCGATGACCACTGACGCGGTCGTACCGTTCGATGACGAGCGTCGCCAGCCCATCGAAAACTGTGATGCTCGTCGGAAAGCGCGCAAGACCGATGGCACTTGTGATGCGCGCTCCATACTCCTCGTCGAAGATGACGGAGGTTTTCTCATCTTTCAACTGAGGCTTCAGAATGTGAGTGCTGGGATAGCCACCGAGCGCTTGGGCCCAGCCATCAACTGTTTTTACGAGCACGACCTTGGGCTGCACGCCACTCAGAGATGACCTCCCCGCCTTTGGCTCGTTGGCCAGCGGTGAGCCCATCGGATCGTCCAATAGCGATCGGATTTCTACATCGTTCACGGGCCGGACCTCCGGCACCTTTGGTTCAGTCGGATCGTCCATGTCCCACAGCTGAACCGCGCCAGCGACGTCACGACCGTATCGGGTGAGGAACTCAAGGGTGTCACCGTCTCGGAGCCCTGCTTGCGCAAGCATGTAGTCGTATTGGACACCTTCTGGCAGCAACTCAGCGAACCAGTTCCGTCGCCTCACGGCGTGATTGCGTCGTTGGTTGGGAGCCAGTGGAATTGAGACAGAGAGCACTGCACTGTTGACTCCAAAGCGGCTGATGGCTTCTGGGGTCGGGAAGAAGTCAAAAGTCCGTGAGTCGCTTTTCAGCGTTCCGATGATCTCGTCGTAGAGTTCAACCGCGAGGCGCATCGTCGCCCTCCCACGCGGCGGTGATCTCCAAGCCGGTTGCCCGAGCAATGCTTAGGAGCCTCCGTAAGAAGGCCGTGTAAGTGCCGTTCTCTAACTCGCTGATGCGGCTCTGGGGTATCCCCAATTCTTTAGCGAGTTCACTCTGGGAAAGGCCGCGAGCGAGGCGTGCTTGCTGAAACGCCAGCCCTAGGTCGGCAGGAGTGCGCACGCGCGCTATGTGCTCCATCGGTAACATCCTTTACTTATCCGGAAATCCGGATTGCCTCATTATATCCGGAAATCCGGATGAAGACAAGTAATCCGGAAATCCGGATGAAGATAAATACTCCGGACTCCCGAAAGTCCCCAACTGTGGCAGTGCGGGTGGCGAGACTCCGTCCAGATGCGTGATGCTACGAAATGACTTTCGGGAGCCAATCGTGGTGTACTGCCACTGTTGCGTTTGTGACAGTACTGCGACAGTGAGAAGTGGCGAACAGGAGTTAATAGTGGCGAACAGTAGCGAAAGCGAACAGCAATGTTTGCAAGGATTTGCCCAATCCTTGCAACGAAATCAAGCCTGGAGCGGGCGACGAGAATCGAACCCGCGTTCTCAGCTTGGGAAGCCGATGTTCTGAGGAATATCCCGTCTCGAAGAATTCATCGAGAGCCCGTTTGGTTGCGCGTCACGAAGCGCGAATATTCAGGTACCAGCTGCAGCGCACCACTTCCACTGGCGTCAATTGGTTCGCTCACTCCCTGGTAGCACGAGCAGGTACGCCTGAGCATCACGTTCGATGGCTCGAGATGACATTGCGGCTTCTTCGAGCAGTAACATCGCCGCCATCGACACCGCGACAATTTCCGACTCCGCAAGGCGAGTTGCCCTCTTTGGCCTGGGCGGGACCATCGCGTCCCTGCCAGCCCACGGCGCGTCGGGCGCCGTCATTCCAAGCATGGAGACGAACACTCTCGTGGGGTCGGTCCCGGGACTCGAATCGATCGCGAGTGTCGAGAGTCGCACTTTACGTCAGATGCCCTCGACCAACATCTCCCTCGCCGATCTGGTTGAAGTCGCCGACGCGATCCAAGGGGCCTTTGACAGCGGCGTCGACGGGATCGTGGTGACTCAGGGAACGGACAACATCGAAGAGACGTCCTTCGCGATCGATCTACTCGTAGGTGATGAGCGTCCGGTCGTGTTCACTGGGGCGATGCGCAACCCATCTCTCACGGGAGCCGACGGACCCGCGAACATCCGAGCTGCCGTCGCCGTTGCCGCCTCGCCGCTCGCGCGGGGCTTGGGGACGCTCGTGGTAATGAACGATGAGGTGCACGCCGCGCGTTTCGTCCGAAAGACGCACCTCTCAAATCTGTCGGCGTTTACCTCGCCCCAGAGCGGTCCGCTCGGAGTCATTGTCGAGGGTCGGGTCCACTTCTACACCCGTGTTGAGGCACTCTTCTCGACGCGCCCCGTCGGCGACATCGCGCCGGTCGCGCTCGCGCGTTGCGCCCTTGGCGACGACGGACGTCTCGTGTCCGCGCTGCCGGCACTGGGTTACCGCGGACTGGTTCTCGAAGCGTTTGGCGGCGGCCACGTTCCGGAGGTGATGGTCAAGCGACTTGTCGAACTGGTGGCGGTGATGCCGGTGGTGCTCGCCTCTCGCGCGGGCGCCGGCGTCGTCCTCGAGTCCACGTACGGCTTTGCCGGCTCAGAAGTTGACTTACTCAGTCGAGGGTTGTTGTCGGCCGGTGCGCTCGACGGCCTTAAGGCCCGCGTCGCGCTCGCGCTCGCCTCGACCAGCGACCGCGACGAATCGGAGTCGCGATTTCGCGCGATCGTCAATGCGATTGGCTGAAGCCGCGCCACCGAAATTCTCGAGGCGGCGAGCCGCGATTGCTTGCCTATCGTGGTTTGTCCCGGCGATGAGACGGGTCAAGAAATCGTTGACGAGTTTCTGATGATGCGTCGCCGCATTTAGCGGCGCGAATTCTCCCGCAAGAAATTCGCAACGTACTCGAGGTGGGCACTCATCGCTTCCTGTGCGCCCCGGCCGTCGCGATTTCGCAGGGCCTCGTAGATCGCGGCGTGCTGGACGTACGTGCAGTGTCGTCGATCGTGTGAGTCGCCGCGGCGCTTCATGGAACCCCACAGATCCCCCTTACGCGCCGCCTCGATCAGACTGTACATGCGAAGAAGCAATGGATTGTGGGTCGCCTCGATCAGACATCGGTGAAAGGCGAGATCCCAAAGTTCGAACTCGTCGTAGTCTTTGGCACGCTCACACTCGTCGACGCACCCGGCGATCTCTTCGAAGTCGGTCTCGGTCGCCTCGACCACCGCGACAATCATCGCCATTGGCTCGAAGGCTTGACGGGCCGCCATCACGTCACTCGGTCCGATGTCGTAGAGCACGGCCACGGACGTCACTGCGTCGCTGTCGAGGCTGATCATTGCCGAGAGTGGATCGCACTTGAGGTACGTGCCGCGGCCTACCTCACGCGAGACCACGTCGACGGCCTCGAGCATCGCGAGGGCGCCTCGCACGGCGGTTCGTGACGAGGCCAGTGAATCCGCGAGGGCTCGTTCAGTAGGAAGTTGCGATCCAGTTCTGAGCCCGCGTTGGGCGGCGTCGCGCAGCACGATCTCGGCGACGCCGTGGATTTGGTCCTTTGAGAGTGTGAGCACGGCCCTCCTATTCTCGGTTCAACCACAACCAATGGTACCAATGTATTTGTGACGTTCCCGCGACTGACACGTGAATCTCCTTATGGTGTGCGGAATTTTGAAGAGACGCGTTGACCCTGACGAGGAATAGTTTGCACGATTCACAACCACTCCCACCAATGGTTGACCCAACTGAAAATATTTTACCCTAAATTTCTGATGTCTGCATTGACACGGCCAGTGGCTACGAGTAGATTTTCGCCAGTTAGTTCTACCAATTCAACCTTTTGAACCAATGTTGGGGGTATGTGTGCGTTTCGCGACTGTTCGGACTGATCGGGGCCTACGGCTCCACGTAAAAGGGTCTGAGGGCTACGTTGACGTCGCTGACGCGACTGGCGACGAGACGCTGTCGACACTGGCCGGTCTCGCGCACGCGGGCGACGCGGGACTCGCGGCGGCCCGTGGTGCCTCTGAGCGGGCGGGGGTCCTGGTAGAGAAGCTTCAATTCGGTCCGGCGACGCCGGATACGCCTCGGATTCTTTGCCTTGGGGTGAATTACGCGGAACACGCCATTGAGGGCGGTCGTGAAGTTCCCAAGTGGCCCGAGTCATTCGTGCGCGGCATGGGCAGCGTCATTGGTCCCTACGACGATCTCGTCGCCCCGGCTCTCACCGAACGATTCGACTTCGAGGCCGAGGTTGCCGTCGTCATCGGTAAGGGCGGCCGCTACATACGTGCCGAGAACGCGTACGACGCGATCCTCGGGTATTCGGTCATGAACGACGGTTCGGCGCGCGAGTGGCAACGCAAGGCCACGCAATGGACGCCGGGCAAGAATTTTGAAGGCACGATGCCCATTGGCCCCGAGGTCGTGACCGTCGACGAGGTCGACATTTCCGACGTGGCCATCCGTTCGACGCTGAACGGTGAGATCATGCAAGAGGCGCGCACGTCGATGATGATCGTGAGCGTCGCGCGAGCTGTCGAGTACTTTTCGGGCTTCACCTGCCTGCGTCCGGGCGATGTCATTGCCACGGGTACACCGGGCGGCGTCGGTTTCGCGCGCACGCCGCCAGTGTGGCTGACGCCGGGCGACGTGATTGAAGTCTTCGTTGAGGGCGTGGGGACAATCTCGAACAAAGTGATCGCGGAGAACGATGCGCCGGCCGACTGGCCCTGGCGCCCACTGGAAGTCGATACCACGAATTTTTAGTAGCGAAGAACTGCTTCAAGCAGGGTAAAACCAAATTAGTTAAGGGGGGCAGGATGCGGTTTTCAAAGATGGCACGACGAGGGGGACTCGTCGAGAGCAGTAAGAGGCGATTCGTTCTCGTCGCTTCCGTGCTGGCACTCGTCGCTTCGATTGTGACGCTGCCGGTGGCGGAGGGGACGTCGAGCGCAACGTCATTCAAGGGGACGATCACGATTGCCGCGGTTGCTCCCTTCACCGGCGCCGACGCGGCACTCGGACCAAAGTACGAGACGGCGTGCTACGCCGCGGCCCAAGAGATCAACTCGTCGGGCGGAGTACTCGGCAAACAGGTCAAGTGCAAGACGGTCGACACACGAGGCGACCCGGCCGACGCCGTGCCGGCGGTGCGACAGATGTACGCGACGACACAAAATGTGGTGCTCGTCATCGGATGTACCTCGGACGAAGCGGCGACCGTAGTGCCGATTTTCGGCGCCCACAAGACGGTGTCGTTCTGCATGACGGGCCAGTCTGAATTCGATGCGGTCCACTTCCCGTACTTCTTCCGACTGGTGCCACCTGATGCGGCGGACTCGGTCGCGATGGTGCAGATCGCCAAGCGCCACAGTTACAAGAACATCGCGTTGGCCTTCGGCAACGACGCGGGCAGTCAGACGTTCGTCGCTCCGGCTCTGGCCGCAATCAAGCGCGCGGGGATGACGGTCGTCTCGAACGAGACGCTCGATATGTCGGCGTCCACCTTCCAGACGGAGGCTCAAGCGATTGTTCAGTCGCACCCAGACGCCATCCTCATGGAGGCACTCGGTGCCGCCGGCGTCGCTCTCTTGGCCGAGATCTACCAGCTCAACGGGAACAAGATGATTCCGACGATCGGTACATCGGCCATGATCGACCCGGTCTTCTTCTCGGGCGTCACGTCGAGTGCGATCGGGACCCAGAACTTCATCACGAACTTCGACGCGGACAATCAGACCGTCAAGTCATCTGGTCCGGCCTACCCGCTGTACCACAAGCTCGTGCTCGAACAGGCGGGCAAGGTCCCGGGTGTGCCAAGTTTCCCGGGTCTACTCTCGGCGAACGGAACGGTCCACCTCTATGACGGCATCAACCTGGCGGCACTCGCCATGGTCATGTCCGGATCGACTGCGGGCTCGAAGTACAAGGCCGACATCATAAAGATCGCCGAAGGCGTACACGGTGCGGTCAGCGTGTCGAACTACGCAGTGGGTGTGAAGGATTTGAAGGCCGGTAAGAAGATTCACTACATCGGAGTCGGTGGCACGTACCAGTTCGACAGCTTCCAGACGGCGTTCGGACCGTTCGAGGACGATCAGTTCCTTGCGAACGGCACCACGGTCGCGGTCGGGGGGACCCTCGGATTCTGCGGGCTCACCGGGTGCAAGTCGAAGTTATAGATTCGCCCAAGACGTGGCCGCGACGGGTGACCGTCGCGGCCACGCAGACTTCATTGTCTCGATTCATGGCTCACCCACTCACTCTCGAAAGGCACTGACGCCGTGAGCGTCTTTCTCTCCTCCCTCGGATTCGGCATCATCTCGGCCGCGGTCCTCGCGATCGCCACGGTTGGTTTCACCTTGCAGTTCGCGGTGACCAACGTGCTCAACCTCGCGTACGGCTCGGTGATGATCAACAGCGCCTTCGTGACGTACTACCTCAACATCCACGCCCATCTGAACGCGTGGGTGGCGATGGTCGGGGGCATACTCACCGGCGCCGTCGCGTCGTACCTGTTAAACCGCTTCGTCTTCACGCCCTTCCAACGACGCAATCTTCTGCCGATCACCATCGTCATCGTGGCGCTGGGCGTCGACCTGTGCGGCACTTTTGGTCTCCAGGCGATCGTGGGGGGAAGCTACTTCTCCTATCGTCAGTCGCTCGGACGCGAGCTCCACTTTTGGGGTATGTACTTCAGCACTCTGCAACTCACGATCATCGGGATTTGCGTCGTCGTGATGGGACTCATCCACTGGCTTCTCAAATACACCCGTCTCGGCAAGGCCATGCGCGCAACGTCCGCGAATGCGAGCCTGGCGCGAAACTCTGGCGTGCGCACCCAGCGCGTAATTTCGATGACCTGGCTGATCTCGGGGGCGCTCTGCGGACTGGCCGGTACGGTCTTCGCGATGAACACCGGCGTCTTCGAAGCGACGAGCGCGCAGCTTTATATCGTCCTGATGCTGGCCGCCATGTTCCTCGGAGGACCCGGCGAGGCCTACGGCGCAATGCTCGGCGCCGTGACGATTGGCGTCGCTACAGAGCTCAGCGCCGGCTATTTCAACCCTCAATACAAAGAGGTCATCGCCTTCGTCGTGCTGCTCGTGATGCTCACGTTCCGTCCCTACGGTCTCTTCGGAAGTGAGAAAACCGCCTGATGAGCGCTTTCCTCTTTTACCTCGCCACCCTCATTGTCTACGGAGCCGTCGACTCGATGGCGTGTCTCGCGCTCAACGTCCAATTCGGATTCGCGGGCCTCTCGAACTTCGGGTTCATCATCTTTCAGGCGGGCGGTGCCTACGTCGCGGCCATTTTGTCGATGGGGAACTGGCATAAGTCCAACGGCGGCTTCCAGCAGTACGTCCTCGGCTGGCACCTGCCGTGGCCCCTCCCGTGGATTGGGGCCGCTCTCTTCGGCGGGCTCCTCGCACTACCCTTCGTCTTTCTCGTCGGCAAGCGCCTGCGCGGTGACTTCGCCGCGGTGGGACTGCTCGTCTCAGCGGTACTACTCAATCAGTTGGTGAACAACTTCGTGCCGCTCTTCAACGGCGCGGCGGGTGTCTCCCTGGTCCCGGCGCCGTTTCAGGGAAAGTGGGATCCCCAAGGACTCAGCTATCAGTTCGTCTACGGCGGCGTGGCGGTGGTGTTGTGCGTGCTCGTCTATTTCCTGCTTCGTCGGGTGACCGAGTCGCCCTACGGCCGCTCGCTGCGAGCCATGCGTGACAACGACGTCGTCGCCGACGCGTTGGGCAAGAACGTCCGTGGTCAGCGCACGTCCATGCTGATCCTCGGAGGAATGATTGCTGCTCTCAGCGGGGCCATCCTCGTGGGATTCATCAATCTCTGGTCGCCCGGTGCGTGGGGCTACGCCGAGACGATCGTCCTCTTCGCCGCCATCATCGTGGGAGGCGCGGGCAACCACAAGGGAGCGGTGCTCGGTGCCCTCTTGGTGCCCCTGGGCTTTGAAGAAGCGACGCGATTCATTCCACCGCTCTCGAATCCCGGACTCGTCCCCGCGTTGGAGTGGGTGGCCATTGGACTTCTGATCATCCTCTTTCTCTGGTTCCGGCCCGACGGCATCCTTCCCGAGCGGCGCCGTATCCTCAGTGGTGCGACGTTGACCCCCGCGGCGGTTCCGACCGGCGCCGATCCGGACTCGCTGATTGATCTCGGTCATCTCGATGATGTGGACTTTCGCCAACTGTTGCGAATTGAAGGCGACGCGGACGACCACGGAGTAATTCTCTCGTGCGCGAACCTGACGCGCGACTTCCATGGCGTGACGGTCGTCTCGGACGTCTCGCTTGAATTCCAACGCGGACGACTCACTGGCTTGATCGGACCGAACGGCGCCGGCAAGTCCACGACGCTCGCGATGCTCGCGGGCACACTCGCGCCGACCAGTGGCAAGATCTTCTACGAGGGCCGCGACATCACGTCAATGCCCTCGAACGAGCGTGCAAAATCCGGCATGGTGCGAACGTTCCAGTTGGCGAGCGAGTTCAAGAAGCTCACGGTCCTGGAGAATCTCGTCTCGGCCATTCCCCGACAGCCGGGCGACTCCTTACACGGGGCGTTACGAGGTCGGCGTTACTGGGGCCGCGAAGACGTGGAGAACATCGAGCGCGCGAAAGTGATGCTCGAGGGTTTCGGTCTCTCCCAGTACGCCGACAGTTACGCCGGTGGTCTCTCGGGCGGCCAGCGTCGGCTGGTCGAGATCATGCGCGCCCTCCTCGCTGAGCCGACCGTCCTGCTGCTCGATGAGCCAATGGCCGGGGTGCATCCGAACCTCGCCCACAAGATAGGTGACCAACTCCTGGCGCTGGTGAAGAGCGGCATGACCATCGTGATGGTCGAGCACGAGCTCTCGATCATGGACGCGTTCTGTGATCCGGTAATCGTCCTCGCCGAAGGACGCGTCCTCGCGCAGGGCACGATGGCCGAACTTCGGGCCATGAAAGAGGTTGTGGAGGCGTACCTTGTCGGGTGAGCTCTCAACTTCGGGTCAGGTCATTCGCGCCAGCGCGGTCTCGGCCGGCTATGACGGACGCGCCATCGTCCACGAGATCGACGTCGAAGCGACACCCGGCAAAGTCGTCTCGGTCGTCGGCCCCAACGGGTCGGGCAAGTCGACGCTGCTCAAGGCGCTCGTCGGTGTCGTACCCATACTGGGCGGGAAAGTGAGCGTGGGCGAGACCGACATCACCAACCTCGCGCCCGAGCGAATCGCGACGCTCGGAGTCGGCTACGTGCCGCAAGTCGATGACGTCTTTCCGCCGCTTTCGGTGAAGGAGAACCTCGAGATCGGCGGGTACCTCCTCGCGCGTCACGACGTGTCGACGCGCATCGAGGCCGTGCTCGAATTCTTTCCACGCCTCAAGACCATGATGACGAGGAAGGCGGGCAAGCTTTCCGGCGGAGAGCGAAAGATGCTCGCCATGGGTCGGGTTCTCATGCTCTCGCCATCGATTCTCGTGCTCGACGAACCGACCGCGAACCTTGCGCCGCTCGTCGCGACCCAGTTGCTCGAGGAGTACATCCGAGGTTTCGCCGACCACGGCTCGACGGTGCTGCTCGTCGAACAGCGCGCCAAAGCGGCGCTTCGCATCTCGGACTGGACCTGCGTGCTCAGCGGTGGCCGCGTGGTCCTCTCAGGAGCACCGCGCGATCTTGAGAACAACCCCGTCTTCGTCGAGTCGTTCCTCGGCGGCGGCGCGGCCCGACTCTAGGTACGCGTGGTCGACGAACTCGCGTTACGGATCGAGTCGGGATTCTGGACTCGTGAGCGGCGACGTGACGCTCTCGTCGTCACGCTCACCCTCGTCACGGGTTCGGTCGACGCAATCGGACTCATACGCCTCGGCGGCGTGTTCACGAGCGTCATGACCGGCAACATGGTCTTCCTCGGAATCGCGGCGAGTAAGCACAGCGGGTCGATCGCGCTTCACACGGGCGTCGCGTTCGTCATGTACATCGTCGGGAGTTTCATCGGCGCACGAATCGCCGGCCACGCCCCCGAGAACGAGACCCACCTCTGGCCGCTGTCGGTGGTGAAGGCGCTGTCGGTCGAGCTCGTGGTCATCGCCGCCTTTGGCGTGTGGTGGGAGATTGTGCACGCCGCCCCGACTACGGATGTCGCGTACGCTCTGCTCGGACTCAACGCGATGGCACTCGGGATTCAGAGTGCGGCGGTACTTCGATTTGGCGTCAGTGGACTGTCCACCACGTATCTCACGGGAACACTCACTCAGTTCATTGCGGGCTTCACAAAGAAGAAGGCGCCGATGCAGGTTCGTTCGAGTTTCATCCTCTTGGCGCTTATCGTGGGCGCCGGTCTGGGTGCATTGTGCGCATTGCACGCCCCGCTGGCCGCGCCGATCGTGCCGTTGGGAGCGCTGTGTATCGTCGTCGTCGGCGCGTGGATGTCGTTTCATCATCGTCTCGACTGATTTGAATGCGGCTGGGCCACGAATTCAATACCTACTGGGCGCCGCTTGGGCGCTAAGCACGGGGCAGTCACGGTCACTGGTGGTCACTACTGATCCTCTTACGATAAATGGAATTCAGCTGAAAGTCCTTGGAGCGGGCGGCGAGAATCGAACTCGCGTTCTCACTTAGGCAAGCAGCAGGGGGCTCCACGAGTGATATGAGTTGCGTTCTATAACGTTATGCGTTATAGTAGTCGGGTGCTCCTGTCCTTTGGTGACAAAACGACGGAGCGAGTGTGGCAACGAGAACCAGTGCGCTCTTTCGATCAAGAACTTCTCCGATCGGCCGTGCGCAAACTCTTGATTCTCGATGCCGCTGAACATTTGGAGGACTTGACCATCCCGCCTGGTAATCGACTGCACAGCATTCGGATCAACCAGCAGTGGCGAATTTGCTTCCGCTGGACCGCGGCGGGACCCGAAGACGTATCGATTGTTGATTATCACTAAGGAGGAATGTTGACAAAGACAATGGACCCAATCAAGCCAGGCGAGATATTGATAGAGGAGTTCCTCATTCCTCTTGGTATTAGTCAGAACGCGCTGGCCCGTGCCCTCAGTGTTCCTCCGCGCCGAATCAATGAAATCGTCTTGGGCAAACGTCGAATTACGGCCGACACCGCATTACGGCTCTCCCGATACTTTTCAATGAGTGAGGGATTCTGGATGAATCTTCAAGACCGCTACGACCGAGAGATCGCCCGAGTTCGGATCGGTGATGTCTTGTCGGCAATCGACCCACTTGTGAGTAACACGTCGACCTAGTGATCGCAAGGTTCCTGAGAGATGACTTCGCAAGTGGGACGTTCTCAAATATTTCGATGTTGGAGCCGGTGACGAGTATCGAACTCGCGTTCTCCACTTGGGAAGCAGATGTTGACGCCATTAGGTTAGAGAGAAGATTTAGTCCCGGAGATGGTTTCGTGGTCATTAAACACATTGGATTTTTGTCGTTCGGTCACTGGGCGCCTTCGCCGCACTCGCAGACTCGCTCGGCGTCGGACGCCTTGCTGCAGTCCATCGATCTCGCAATCGCGGCCGAGGAGATCGGTGCCGACGGCGCGTTTTTCCGGGTTCATCACTTCGCGAACCAGCTTTCATCGCCGTTCCCGTTGCTCGCCGCCATTGGTGCCAGGACCAGCAGAATCGAAATCGGCACCGCCGTGATCGACATGCGTTACGAGAACCCGCTCTACATGGCCGAGGATGCGGGGTCCGCCGACCTCATCTCGGGCGGGCGCTTGCAACTCGGCATCAGCCGTGGGTCACCGGAACAGGTCATCGAGGGCTATCGCTACTTCGGCTACGGTCCGGCCGATGGCACCGATCAAGCCGACATGGCACGCGAGCACACGCGGGCCTTCCTGGAGGCTTTGAAGGGCGACGGTTTTGCCGAGCCGAACCCGCGACCAATGTTCGACAACCCACCCGGGTTGCTTCGAGTCGAGCCGCACTCGGACGGTCTGCGTGAGCGGATTTGGTGGGGCGCCGGGACCCGCAGGACCGCCGAGTGGGCGGCCGAAAAGGGAATGAATCTGATGAGCTCGACGCTTCTGAGCGAAGACACGGGCGTTCCATTCCACCAACTGCAGGCCGAGCAGATCGAGCGGTTCCGTACGGCCTGGGCCATTTCGGGCCATACGCGCAAACCTCGGGTCTCAGTCAGTCGCAGCATCTTTCCAATCGCCAACGACCTTGACCGCTCGTATTTTGGTCGCGAAGATGGATCACAGGACCAAATCGGCTACATCGACGGCGGCATAGCTCGCTTCGGTAAGACCTACGCCGCGCCGCCTGACCGGCTGATCGATCAGTTGGTCAAGGATGAGGCGATTGCCAGCGCCGACACGTTGCTACTCACAATCCCCAATCAACTCGGCGTCGACTATTGCGCCCACGTGATTCAGACGTTGCTGAGCGATGTTGCGCCAGCGCTTGGATGGCGTTGAGATGTTTCGCCTCCGTCATAGCGAATAAGGACGGGACCACTGCGGTCACTCTTGGTCATCACTGGACGATTTCAAACTCTTGCATTCGTCGAGTTCTTGATGACAATCGTTGGAACGGGCGACGAGAAACCTCCATAGGCACTCTACGGGCACCAAGAATCCTCGAAAGTAAAATCCAGAATTTCCAATATAAGTTATGACCTCTATAAGTTATGACTTATACTCGTAAGGAGTGGGAAATCGAACTCACCGACCAGGCAGCCGAATGGCTCCTTTTCGCTAGACCCAACAGATTGCGCTGCGATTGCCGGGGCGATCGATCTCCTGGAGCAATACGGACCGAATTTGGGGCGACCTGCGGTGGATTCAATTCAAGATGTCCGAAACCACAACATGAAAGAACGTCGCTCGGTTGGCGGAAACCTTCGCGCTCCGTTCTGTTTTGATCCACGGCGCGCGGCGATCGTCTCGCTTGGCGGCGACAAGACCAACGATTGGGACGGCTGGTATGAACGAAACGTTCCGCTGGCCGATGACCTTTATGACGAATACCTCGACGAAATTCGAAAGGAAGGATTGATCTGATGCCAAAGACAAATACGTGGCGAGAGGTGCGCAGCCGTCTCGACGTTGACGAACAGATGGTCGCACGAGAGCGACTGCAGTTGCGTCTGGCGATTCTGCGAGAACAGCTCGGCAAAAGCCAAATTGAGTTGGCCGAATTACTAGGCACTTCACAGCCGAATGTGTCACAACTTGAGCGCAGGGATGATTTGCGACTGTCTTCAATCGCGAAATATGTACACGCGCTCGGCGGTCAACTCCAAATCAATGCGGTGGTTGGAGATGCGACGTATCGCTTGATTGACGATTTGGACGAGACAGTGCCTTTGAATTCTTGATTGGAATTACTTGTTGGCATAGTCGATGACAGTTGTACGTCAAACCGTCAACGCCAACGACAGCGAACGAGGCTTCGGTTCTACGTCCCCATGGCCTAGGTGTAACCGGCTGTGCTGCGAAGCATTTGGAAATCTTCATGAGGGAATGCCAGGCGGGCCAAGGATATCGATGCCGTATTCCGCCGCAAGTGCGCCCAGTCGCTCTACGTCAGGGGGCTCGCTAGGAAGCGGTGGCAAAGTAAGGGCCCGAGCCGGCTCGGCACTGGAGCGCATGAAACTCTCGAAACCAGCCGGTTCTGTGACCAGCAAGAAGCGGGCCCCTTCGGGTGAGGACACCGTGAACGTATGCGGCGTGTCTTTAGGACCGTAGACGAAGGATCCCGCCGGGGCGCAGATCACCTGACCGTCGACCCAAATGGTCAGTTCGCCCTCGAGCACGTAGAACCACTCGTCTTCGTGGTGGTGGACGTGAAGTGGCGAACCAGAGTGCTGGGGACCGCTGTGCTCGATAACGGCGACCCGGCCGCCGGTCCCCTCCGTCGACGCTTTGATCGTGGCGAGCATTCCCATGAACCAAAGCGCTTCACCCTCACCTGGTTGCAACGCAATCGGCCGTATTGCCCCACTGTGATCGTCATTCATTACTCATTCTCCTTGCCGTCGGATTCTGCGGTTGCAGTCTCAGTAGCGATCTTGAGCCGATCCAGCGTGTGACGCATGCCCTCGAGCAATTCACGGTGGCGATTCGTCGGGACGTCGAGGACGCGCGCCCAGGCAGGGAGTTTTTTCACCTCATAGGACTCAGTGACCCGGGTCCCGCCGTCGACTGGCTCGAAACGATAGCGCCACACGGTGGACTCGCGCCCACCTTCCTCGGTGGCGAAGGCGAACTGTCGTCCGCGTGCAGCGACGAGGACGCGACCGTGTCGAGACCATCGCAAGAGCTTGCGTGGTCCGCCCCGGTTGTGGCCCACGAAGCGAGCACCTTCGACCGGAGCGGAGGCGCCAACCTCCCACTCGACGCCCTGGCATTCGGGGCTCCACTGACCCATGCGCGGCAGATCGGCGACCAAGTCGTAGATGTGTTCGGGGGTGGCGTTCATGACGAGTTCTTCGCTGTCCTGGGTCAGCCACCACCTTTGGTTCTTCGGCATTATGCACCCACTTTCTTTTCGACTATTTTGTTAAGCTAATGCAATTAGCCTTAGCTGTCAAGCGAAAACTAAGCTATGCTTAAACCATGAGTCAGGATGAAGTCGCGATGCAGGTTGTCGCCCCACTCAGGCTTAACCGACGCGCCCGACGGCACCAAGAGACCATCGAGGAGATCCTCGACATCGCCACGGACGTCATGAGCGAAGAAGGGGTCAACGGACTCAGCCTGGCCGAGGTGGCCCGCCGCCTCGGCGTGCAACCGCCCTCGATCTACAAGTACTTTCCCTCGCTGCTGGCGATATACGACGCCATCTTTCGGCGCGGTCAAGTCGAACACCTTGAAGTAATGCGCGAGGCCATGGCTGATGCTGAACCCGGTCTCGCGGCGTTGACGGCGGGTCTCGAAGCGAGTGGGCGCTGGCTGCTCGCCAACCGACCGACAGCGCAACTGATGTTCTGGCGCCCCGTTCCGAACTACGAGCCGTCCGTCGAAGCGTTCGCTCCCAGCGTCGAGATGGTCGTACTCCAGCGCGCGAGCTTGGCCGAAGCGGTCACCGCTGGTCAGCTCGGTCCGGAGGCCGACTCAGAAGAGGCCGTCTATCTCGTCTCGACGTTGATCGTAGGAGTGCTCAGCCAAGCCATGGCCAATGAGCCCGACCTCGAATGGGGAGAGGGGCGCTTCACTTCCACCTTCCCAAAACTGATGAAGCTGTTTGCTGCCGCATATCCTGTGCCCGCTAGTGCAACGAAGCGGCGCAACGGCACTCGCTGACACCGACGGCAACACTCGACGTCGTGCGAAGTGCCGTCCGCAAAAAGTTCCAAGCATGAAAAACTTCGGGGACTGTTATCCGCTTTTCAACAGATCGGTCAGCAGTCCCAGGATCCTTGGATCGGGCGACGAGAATCGAACTCGCGTTCTCGGCCTGGGAAACTGATGTTCACTCAGCGCTCGTACACCTCACGACGGTGCCCGATTCGTAGAACGAGCACCAGAAGTTCGTCACCGCGAATTTCGTAGATGATGCGATAGTCGCCTGTACGTACTCGCCACTCTCCCGAGCCTCCCACTAGTTGCTTCGCGGCCGGTGGACGTGGATTCGTTGCGAGAAGATCGATTGCCGCTTGAATCCGTCGGCGAGATGTCGGGTCTAGCTTTCGCAGTTGGCGCGCTGCACGAGCGGACAATTGAATTCGGTAACTCATACCAAGCCGAGGTCGGCCTTTACCTGCTCCCAGGGGATGGGTGCCTCGCCAGTCGCCTTCATCTCGGCGCGCACTTCTTCTGCGGCCAGCACGTCGGCCATGTCTTCGGCGAGCTCGAAAAGGCGGTCAAGGTCATCCGAGTTAATTACGGCGGCAACCCGCCGACCCCTGAGAGTCAGGTACACCGGATCGTGCTGTAACCGCACTCGTTCAATGATGGACGCGAGATGTTGCCGTGCGTCCGTAACAGTTAGTGACTCACTTACGCTCATGCACAAAGTATACATCTGTGACCATTAACGTGCAAACCGTACTTATGCTGCGTGACGCCCCGTTCCAAAACTAAGGCTCATGACACTTGAATCGATACGGCTGCTGCCGGCCAACGGGCGCTACCTGGGCGCTGACTCTTCGACGATCGACGATCATCAATGGAGAACGATGGCGAAGACGATCCACCCCGGCACTCACGGGGTCGGAGCGCATGAGAAACCTGCCCTTGCACCTAACGCAGTCTTGCGACAGTGCGAAGTGGTGAACAGGAGCAGATAGTCGTGAATAGTGGCGAAAGCCAACAGCAACGTTCGTAACGACTTCGTGAGTCGTGGCAACGAAATCAAGCCTGGAGCGGACGACGGGAATCGAACCCGCGTTCTCAGCTTGGGAAACTGAGTCGTCATTTGTCACGCCCACAGTTCCTTCGGCGTGACCCACGCTGCTGAGCATCACGGGACGTGAAAGCAACCAACGTAGGTCCCCTGAGGTTGGTCTCAGCCAGGGCGGTGGACCTCCAACGACGCGCGTCGGCGGACTTGCTTTACCCGAGTTAGACGATTTCGCTCTCACGCTTCGCATCGTCGCTCTTGGGTGTGACACACGTGGTGGAGTCGCCTGGAGAGGCCAAACGTGATTTACTACCGGCGTTGCGTTGCGAAAGTGCCGCGGCAGCCATCCACAAGAACCAAGACTTGCTACCCCATCAGATGTAGACATAACCCCACTGACGGGGGCGGGTCAGGGTGTCACACTGGGGGTATGCAGTCAAGTTCGAAATTACCGCGAAAGTGTGGACAGAGATTGTTTTCGGCTACGCGACTCAGTCTCCTGCGACACGAGAGCCTTGAGCAACGGCGTGATTGATCGAAGTGTGAGAACTGATACTCGCGGAAGCGCTCGTGTTAGCGGTTGGATTTCACGCGTACCGGATGCGGTGGCGAACAGTGGCTGGCCGCGGGCTGCTCGTTGGCGTATCACGAACTTCGGGCTGGTGCTCGGGCTCGCGGTAACCATTGTCTGGTCGGTCATCGGCGCCGGCTACTTCTGGCCAGGGTGGGTCTGGCTTGGACTGGTCGTCCCCTTCGCATTTCTTCGCACCGTACGTCGAGCTCTACGCACGCAGGGTCTGCGCCCTCTGGCTGTGCATGCCGCCGTGTCGCTCGAGCTCGGGGCGACAGGAATATTCATCTGGCTGATGGGTGGTCTCAGGTACTTCTGGCCGATCTGGCTGATCCTCGGTCTTGTCGTCACGTTTTCGACACACGCCTGGGTAGTGCCGCTCTTTTCGAGTGACCGCGAGCGAACACTCGAGGAACGAGTAGACGTGCTAACTCGCACGCGGCGTGAAGCTCTCGATGTCCAAGAAGCCGAGATGCGGCGTGTCGAAAGAGACCTCCACGACGGCGCCCAGGCACAATTGGTGTCGCTGGGCATGAATCTTGGTATGGCCGACGACCTGCTCGACACTGACCCCGTCGAGGCGAGACGGCACTTGATCGAGGCAAGGACCGGTGCCGCCGCCGCTCTCGCCGACTTACGCTCCTTGGTCCGAGGTATCTACCCGCCGGTGCTGGCCGACCGGGGACTCGACGGGGCCATCCAAGCACTGGTCCTCGCCGTCCCGCTACTCGTCGAGGCGAGCATCGATCTCCCGGACGCCCGTCTGTCGCCGCCGGTGGAGTCGGCGACCTACTTCGCCGTCGCCGAGGCACTCACCAACGTGGTCAAGCACAGCAATGCGAAGTCCGCCTGGATACAGGTGCATTATGGGGACGGCACGTTGTCCGCGGTGGTCGGTGATGACGGAAATGGAGGAGCTGACCGGAACCGCGGGACAGGTCTACAGGGGATTGAACGTCGGTTAGCCGCATTCGATGGCACCCTTAAAATCTCGAGTCCCCCGGGTGGACCCACGGCCATAAGTATGGAGGTGCCGTGCGAGTTGTTATCGCCGAAGATCTCGCCCTCCTAAGAGACGGCCTCGTTCGATTGTTGAGCGCCCACGACTTCGAGGTGGTCGCGGCGGTCGAAGACGGCCCTTCGGCGCTGAAGGCTTTGATCGGGCATCGCCCGGATGTCGCAGTGGTTGACGTTCGTTTGCCGCCGACGTTCACTAACGAAGGGTTGGTCGCGGCGATCGAAGCGCGCCGACAACTGCCAGGCCTTCCGATCTTGGTGCTCTCGCAGTATGTCGAACCGCTCTACGCGCGCGAGTTGTTGTCCGACGGCGTTGGTGGCGTCGGCTATCTGCTGAAGGACCGTGTTATGGACGTGGGTCAGTTCGTCGATGCGGTTTGCCAAGTGGCCGGCGGTGGCACGGTGATGGATCCTGAAGTCATTGCCCAACTACTCGTTCAGCGCGCCAGGGACGAACCACTCACACGTCTCACTAACCGAGAGCGCGGGGTGTTGGCACTCATCGCCGAGGGCCGCTCGAACGCTGCCGTGGCGGCTGGCTTGTTCGTCTCAGAAAAAGCGGTGAGCAAGCACATAGCCAACATCTTTATGAAGCTCGACTTGCCTCCTTCAGACGACGACAACCGTCGGGTAATGGCCGTGTTGGCATATTTGAATGCGCGGACCACGCACCAGGAAAAGTAGATGTAACCCCCCTCTAAAAAGAAGCCCCTGCACCATTGTTGCGAAAAGTCAACATCCTTAGCGTTGATTGCGTGACCCAATTCCCAGCAAACCGTAAAGATTCACTCCCACCGGAGCCAACGAACCGAGGCCTCGGGCGCCTCGCCCGCTCCCTGATTCGGCATCGAAAGATGGTCGGGTTGTTCTGGCTGGCGGTGGCCGTGGTCGGTATTGCCCTCATCGGACCCATTGCCGGACGGCTCACCTCGGCCACGACGTTTCCGGGGTTGCCCAGTTATCAGGCCGGCCTCGCAATCACGCACACCTACGACAATGGTGGCAATATCAGTCCGACCGTCGTCGTCGTCACGCTCCCCGCCAACGAGCGGGCTGAGAGCCCGAGGGGTCGTGCCGCGCTTCAAGCAACCTTCGCCACCTTGAGCGGAGAACAGTCCCTGCGAGTCGTGTCCTACCCGGCGCAGAACGATCCTCGTCTCGTGTCGCGGAGTGGACGGGCCGTGCTCGGACTCGTCTACGGTCGCAGTAATTCACTTACGTCCGCCCAGGTCGCCTCTCGGATGCGAGCATCGGCCCCGCCGGGTGTCACGGTGGCGGCCACCGGCCTCACCGCTCTCTACAATGCACCAGGGAGTGGCGGGATCGGGGTACTTGGCGAGGTCGCCCTTGGAGCAATCGGCGCACTCCTCGTCCTCATACTGGTCTTCGGGTCGTTCCTAGCGGTGGTCCCTCTCATCCTTGCCGGTGTCTCCATCCTCGCCACGTTCCTGCTCATTGGGGCTATCACCACTTTCACTAACGTCAGCCAACTTGTCGAATACCTCGTCGCCCTCATCGGTCTCGGAATTGCGATTGACTATTCCCTCCTCGTCGTATCGCGCTGGCGCGAGGAACGAGATCGGGGCCGCTCAAATGACGAAGCGGTGCTGGTCGCCATGTCCACCGCCGGAAGAGCGGTGGCCTTTAGCGGCGTCACCGTCGGCGTTGGCCTCCTCACGCTGGTCCTCTTGCCCGTGCCATTCCTGCGAAGCCTCGGGTACGCCGGCCTACTCATTCCTCTAGTGACCGTCATCGCGGCACTCACTCTGCTGCCGGTGTTGCTTTCGGCGTGGGGCCCCCGTCTAGACCACAGAAGTCGGCGTGCCCAAGGGCGACACCAACGCAATGCCGGAAAACCAAGTCGGGCTTGGACCGCGTGGACCCGAGCAGTCATTCACCATCGCGTCTTCGCCATCACTGCCGCCCTAATCGTTCTCGTGGTCCTACTCGCGGCGGCCTCCGGTCTTCGAGTGGGTGAAGCCCGACCCACTTCCCTTGCCCGCGTGGGCTCCGCCGAACAAGGACTGCGCATCCTTCAACGCGAGGGATTTCCAGTCGGGGTGCTATCGCCCATGGAGATACTCGTCCCCGACCGCGCCAATCCGCAGGCCCTCGCTGTCCAACTTCGAACAATCGCCGGAGTCGACACTGTCATCGCTCCTTCAGGTCCAGCGTGGCAACGATCCGGCATGTCCCTCATCGACGTATTGCCGAGTGCGCCTACTAGCTCCGCTATCGACAATGCGACGGTGAGCACCGTGCGCGCCACGGTGGCTGGACTTGCTCCCGGCGCGCAGGTCGCGGGCGACGGACCCTCAGAGGTGGACATCGTTCACGCTTTCTATTCTCGGTTCCCCTTGATCGTCGCAATCGTGGCCCTCATCGGTCTGCTCGCGCTGATGCGCGCCTTCCGATCCGTGGTGCTGTCGATCAAGGCCGTCGTGCTCAACGTGCTTTCGGTCGGCGCGGCCTACGGGGCACTCGTACTCATCTGGCAGAACGGCTACGGGTCGCGGGCCATTTGGGGCATACCGGCAACCGGAGTCGTCACGGACTTCGTACCGCTGTTGGTATTTGCCTTCCTGTTCGGTCTCTCGATGGACTACGAGGTCTTTATTGTCTCTCGCATCAAGGAAGCGCACGACGCGGGAAGATCGACCAACGACGCGATTGTTGAAGGTCTTAGCCATACGGGCCGCCTCGTCACGAGCGCGGCGATCATTCTGTTCCTCGCATTCGCCGCACTCGCCTCAGGACCTGAAGTGCCGATCAAAGTATTCGCCACCGGCATGGGCGTCGGCATCCTTCTGGATGCCACTGTCGTCCGGGCGTTACTCGTGCCCGCTCTAGTCTCTCTGCTCGGTCGGTGGAACTGGTGGTTGCCGTTCACACATCGCGCCAAGCAGCCCGCAGTTGAAAAATGATCGCGTTTGAAGTATCCCTCGACGGTGCAATAGCGGGCGATGCAGCTCTTCGACATGGCACAAGGCGATGGCTTGCGAGAGCTCAACGTGGTTTCGTGCCTTTGTCGTAGGTCCGACAGTGCTGCGACAGTGAGCGGTGGCGAACAGGAGCTAACAGTGGCGAACGGTGGCGAAAACCAACAGCAATGTTTGCAACAATTTCGTCAATCGTTGCAACGAAACCAAGCCTGGAGCGGGCGACGAGGATCGAACCCGCGTTCTCAGCTTGGGAAGCTGGAAGTGAAAATGCCAACCGTACTTGTAAGTCCTGTTCTGGAGGTAGAACTCCGGGGAATTCAGGAAGATTTCTCATCGATTGGCATACCGTGGGCACACTGCCGGTGATTATTTTCCAAAACGACTCGGCAACCTTCGGACGCTACGCGCCTGGGTAGGTGACAATGGTAAATAAGCGCCGGTCGAGATCGATTCACAGCTGAGGTGTCAGCCTTTGGCGGTCTCATTTATGAGCACCGTTTGGCGAAGCTTGTGGAGGGTGAAGAAGTACGCCGTAGCCAACAATCTCCCATCACACACGCATCCTGGCGGAGGCCGGTTTGATTGTTGGCGAGAAGCGTGGTCGATGGATGTGGTGGCGCGTTGTCCCCGAGCGCCTCAACGACGTTGCGAGAATCCTGACTGATTGACGCCAATTCCGCGGTCAGTGCTTGCTTGCAGAATTGTTGCGTCACGATACTTACAAATTGTGCCAGATTTGTTGACAGCTAATTCCGACCGTTAGCGACTCAAAACAAAGTCATGACGGCAGTGACGACGCTGCTCGGCTGCGGAATGAAGGCGTCTTCCAACGGAGGTGAAAACGGAATCGGGGTGTGCGCTCCCGTGACCCTCCTGATAGGTGCCCGCAAACTGGCGAAGGCGAGATCGGCAACTTGTGCGGCGATATCGGTGGCCAGGGAACAGCGCGGATGGGATTCGTCAACAACCACCAATCGACCGGTCTTGTCAACCGAGTTGACGATTGTGCGGATGTCCAAAGGGGAGTAGGTTCGCGGGTCGATCACCTCGGCTTCAACACCCATTCCGGCAAGCACGTCCGCAGCGTCCATTGAAGTGTGCACCATCTTCTGAATGCCAACAATCGTCACATCTTTGCCTTCGCGAACAATCGTTGCTTCACCGAAAGGTATTGCGTATTGCTCCTCTGGCACCTCGCACTCCTTCATGTACAGGCGCTTGTGTTCAATGAAGATCACTGGATCGGGGTCGCGGATAGCTGAAACCATCAGTCCTTTGGCGTCATACGCGTTCGACGGTGCCACAACTTTCAATCCTGGAATATGGGTGTAAAGGGAGTAGAGAGATTGTGAGTGTTCTGCTGCGGCACGAAAGCCAGCTCCCGAAACCGTTCGCACAACCATGGGCACCGATACCTTCCCGTTATAGACATAGCGAAGCTTGGCCGCATGATTCAATAGCTGGTCAAACGAGGTGCCGATGAAGTCGATGTACATGATCTCAGCGACAGGTCGCAAGCCCGCCACGGCGGCACCAATACACGCCCCGATGAAGCCCGTTTCCGCCAGCGCCGAATCAATGACCCGATTCCGTCCGAATCGAGTTTGCAAACCTTGTGTTACGCCAAATGGGCCACCCCACGCATCTAAAGCGGGAGGGTACTGCTCATCTCGTCCGGCACCACCTCCAATATCTTCGCCGATCAAGAAGACTCGATTGTCGAGTTCCATCTCGGCTGCCAGCGCTTCATTTATTGCGTCCTTAACACTTAGTTGTCGGGACATCACTCACTCCATTCTTTATAGACGTCGCGTATTCCCACAGAAAGGTCAGGGAACGGCGCATTCTTGGCGTCCTCGAACGCGTCTGCAACTTCACGTTTTGAATTCTCCGCAATCTGATCGAGATGGTCGTCGGTGAGCAGACCTGTGTCAATGGCGACCTTTCGGAAAGCGGGGAGAGGGTCACGACTGCGCCAGTACTCAACTTCACCAGGCGGTTTGTAGGTCTGAGTATCGCCTTCATATTGCCCGCCATATCGGTAGGTCATCGCTTCAATGAATACGGGTCCGCCTCCCTCGCGAGCGTGATTGATGGCCCGTTGCGCGGCTTCACGAACGGCCAATACGTCCATGCCGTCCACCTGAATCGTTGGAATTCGATACGGGCCAGTCATTTCAGAGACGCTCGCGGTCAGAAGGTGATAATCGACTGCAGTCGTCTCCGCATACAGATTGTTCTCACAAACGAAGACAACGGGACAATTGAACAGTGAGGCGAACTCCATTGACTCATGCCATGCCCCTTGATGGACGGCGCCATCGCCGAAGAACGACACCGCCACGCGGTGTTCACCGAGGTAGTTCGACGCAAATGCCGCACCCACGGCGATCGGTAGACCGCCAGCGACGATTCCCATGGCGCCGATCATGCCGAGATTTTGATCGGCAACGTGCATGGAGCCGCCCTTACCACCGCACACTCCAGTGGTTCGACCGAAGAGTTCACCCGCGATGGCAGCCAGTGGTACGCCTCTCGCAATGGCGTGACCGTGATTTCGATACGTCGACGTCATCCAATCGGCGGCCTCCAGTAGAGGAATGACGCCAGCAGCGACGGCCTCTTCACCCATGTACGTATGGAGATATCCCTCGGCTTCATTCGACTCGGCGATTCTCGATACTTCAGTCTCGAAGGCGCGAATCCGACTCATCACTGTCCACAAGGCCAGTGCCTCATCTCTCGAAGGCTGAACCGTCTTGTTCTCCTTTAATTCCACTAACTGCTTTGCCACGATGCCCCCTCTTGATTACCCACGACTGCTGGACGGTGTGTCTCTCAACTTGAAGATCTCCACGAATTGGCCATAACTGCGAACGATCTCGCGCCGGGGTCCTCATGACCGAGAGAGCGTTCTCCGAAATTTCGAGCCCGACCAATCCGCGCCACCATCGTTGAAGTAAATTTCGCTCCACCAGTCGCCGCCTCTGCGGCCAGATCCAATGCCTTGGAGAGACTCACATCGTTACGAGACTGCTCTTCTAAGACATCAACGAACGGCTCGAGCGCATCGACCAACGTGGCGTCGCCAGGTGACGCGCCTCCCACTTGTTGGACCATGTCAAGACCTCGTCTGAAGCCACGCGCCAACTCGCTGAGGTCTATCTCGTCGTCGAGCTCCAGTGTCGTTCCCAGATTGGTGAACAACACTGCGTAGAGGGTTCCGGATGCTCCCGAACAGTGTCGCATCAGCGCTGTTCCAAATTGTTTCAAAAGACGACCGGCCGAATGATCTAATAGCTCCGTCTCCGCCACTGCCATCTCAAAAAGTGTCGCCACCGATGAGCCGTGATCGCCGTCGCCAATGGCAGCATCAAGCGCGTCAAGTTCGTTTGCGGCTTCGCGTAAGTCTTTCGCGCTTCGCGTCAGGACGCTCGCCACGTCTGAAGCGCTAAACACGTTAGGTGACATGGTCCGGGCGGTAAATGTTTAGGGAGGGTGACCTGCACTCAAGGTCCCACAGACTCAGTAACTCATCATCGAATCGACAGATTGATATCCCTACACCGGCGGTCGCCAACGTTGTCGCGTATCGTCCAAACCAAATTCGGTCGACGACAATGTCCCTGTGATTCAACCATCGTTTCGCGGCTCTGGTCACGAGCGTCGTCTCCAAAACCGACATGGCACCCGCATCATTCACGATGAGTCCACAGTGCTCGCCTGCTTCGATCTCGAGATCCAGCGAAATCTTGTTAATCAGGTGCTCGGTTATCGAATCGGCACCTTCAAGAGCCACGACTTCTCCCGTACTGTCGCCGTGAACTCCGGCGCCGACCAGGGCGGTGCCAGCGGAGACCGGCGAAACTGCGTGGCCGGTTATGGGATTCTCCGTCCCGCTAAATACGGCACTGAGTGACCGGAGGTTCTCACGGACCTTGATGCCGATTCGTTCACATTCAGAGAGTGAGAGTCCCGCCTCGGCCGCCGCGCCAACAATTTTCCAAACGAACAGGAGCCCCGAGCCTCCTCTTCGGTCAGGTCCGTGAACTGGTGATGTGGATATGTCGTCCCAGAGGCGTAGCAAGCGACATTCGGGATCTGTCTCTTCCAACATGCGGAGCGCCATTTCGGCATTCAAGACGTCACCGCTGTGATTGGAGACGCAAAGCAACACGCCAGCGCCTCGGTCGGCCGCCCGAATTCCCGCCGCAATTGCCAAGGGGCCTGGTGCCGCAAAGAGTTCCCCTGGAATGTTGACGTCAAAGAGCCCCGGACCGACGAGTCCCATCATCGCGGGTTCGTGGCCAAGTCCATTTCCGATTGCTAGGCCCACCCGACCACTCTGTTTTGGATTCGATCGAATAATGAGGCCATCTGAGTTGAGTTGGACAAAGTCGCGCCACACATTTACGTAGCCATCGATGAGTTCTGAAACCATCTGTTGGGGGTCGTTCACCAAGATGCGACGAGCCGCGGGAATAAAGCCCGCATCGGAAGCGACGTTGTCAGTCACGGTTTTTTATGCTCTACCCACTCATCACACTAAGTTGGATGGTAGCCCCAAACGGACAGGAACGCAACTATAAATTGGCGTTATTGTTGCTTTACATGCAAATGCCTTGCGTGTTACCTTGTGTTTCGTTGGCAGTGGTGGAGGGAATCATTTGGAAGCGGACGATGCAGGACAAGACATAATGCAACAAACAACAGTGGCCTTCCCGACTGCGGTCTTGCGCAGCAAACCTACTGTGGTTGTGAGTGAATACAAACCTCTCGAGGTATGTCATTGGCTCGTGATCCGCAGTGTCGAGGAAGTGGACGCGGCCTCTTTTTACGAAGACAAGGCGTACATCTAAATGGATGGTGCGACATCGAGAGTGGGCGTTCACAGCGCGCTGTGGGCACAACAATGGGGTACAGATCTCGCCCGTCACATTGAAAAGGCGAGCTCATTGGGCTTTAACGGTGTCGAACTCTCCTTATTGGGGATCGAGTCGTCCAATCCAATGTATCTCGCCACCACCGCGCGCAACGTTGGCGTCGACCTGAAGTGCACGACCGGCCTGTCCATTGGTAACGATGTATCGAGTGCTGACGCTTCAATCCGGCGAGCTGGCGTTGACTACTTACGACGTTGTGCCGACGTGGTCGCGACACTGGGCGCGGATTTGCTCACGGGCGTCATCTATGCTCCCTGGGGCACGTTTGGATCACCCGAGTCCCGCCGTGAAAGGCTCAGTTGGGCTGCCGAGTCACTTGCTGGCGTAGCGCCGGATTTTGCCGATCGGGGGATTACCCTCGGCATCGAAGCCATTAACCGTTTCGAAACAGATCTCATCAACACGGCAGTTCAAGCGACTGAGTTGGCCGACTTGATCGACGAGCCAAATGTGGGAGTCCACCTCGACACGTTCCACATGAACATCGAAGAGCGCGACATCGACGCCGCAGTGAAGACCGCTGCTCTGCGGCTCGTTCACGTGCACGTTTCCGGATCCGATCGAGGTCGACCCGTCATTGATCGGTTTCCATGGAGCGTTTTCTTTGACGCTCTCAGGAAGGCGGATTACCGAGAGTGGATCGGAGTGGAGATGTTCGTGCAAGCTGAGATACCCGTGAGTTCCGACCTGAGAATATGGCGAACCATCGAAGCCTCGCCGGATGAGGCTGCTGCGCAAGCGCGGCAATTCATACTGCAAAGGATCTCCGATGCCACCCAGTAGGTCCGTGGACGTCGCCGCGCCGGTGCGAGTCATCCTCGACTGCGATACGAAGAATGAAGTCGACGACCAATTGGCGATCGCGTACGCGCTTGGGAGCACGAGAATCGAAGTCGTTGGCGTTATCTCCGTTCAGAATACTCTCGCCAGCGGCCCCGACTCCCTGGCGATTTACCACGAAGAGGCCGAGCGCATTGTCGCGCTTAGCGGGAGAGTCGACGTTCCATGTCTGAGAGGAGCCAGCCGGCCGATGGAACACATTGACGAGGTCGTCACCAGCGACGGTTTGGAGTTTCTCATCGCAGCGTGCGAAGAGGGACCGCTGACACTTCTGGGCACCGGTCCAGCGACCGATCTCGCCGCCTTCGCACAGGTCGCCTCGAAAGCGCTACAGGAGCGCGTTCATATCGTTTGGGCTGGTGGCTTTCCCGATGTTGAAACTTGGAACGCTCACAAATTCGGCGAACTCAATGCCCGCGCTGACATTGCGGCGTGGCGCAGAGTATTTCGAAGTGCGATTAATCTCACGGTGCTCACGGGCTGGCCGGCAGTGGAAACGGTGAAAATGCCTTGGAAAGATTGTGTCGAGAAATTGCGCGAACTACATTTTCCGCTCGGAGACTATCTCGCCGACTTGATCGCGGATTACAGTTCGACACGACACCGCATGGATATGGACGTCGATCGTTCAGGTGACAAAGTCCTTTGGGACATTGTGAATGTCGCACGAATCTCAGTTCCGAGCGCGGTGAAACTCACTGAAAGAGTGCTCCCTTACGTTGACCCCGCTGGCGCATGTGACTGGGACTCTGCCGAACGATCGGCGCCATTCGCGCTCGAAGTCGACGCTGAGGCAATTCTGGCAGACTTCTGGTCGGCGCTTAGGCATCTTGCCAACGCATCCGTCGCATGAATTCTGTCGTGGGCATTCTTGGAAGTTGCCGACACTTGAATGACGTCTCTACGGCCCTCGGGTCTTTAGCGAGCTCAAGCGAAGTGCGCGAGGAGACACGATTAGCAAGGACAAGAAGCAGTACAGTATCGCCGCGTACAGTGGAAACGCAGTGTTCGCCGTCGTCCAGTGCTTTGTTGCAAGTAGAACCATTATGGCTCCAGCCATGAAGAGCACGAAGGCGATCGCACTCTCTGACGACGGCTCTTTGTACGCCTTCACAATCGTGGGAAATGCTGCCGATAGGTCCGCGACGAGGCTGAGGCCGATGGCATAGTTGCCGTCACGTGTGATGATCCAGAGACCGAGTGCCAGTAGCGACAGGATGCAGCAACATACGTCGAGCCAACTGATCCTCCAATACGATTCGTTGCGTCGCATCAGTATGACCAGCACGACTGCTGCTGGTCCCAGGCCAGCGGCAAGAGAGAACAGGGACTGCAGTCCTGCGCCCTTCGTAATGGAGGCACCAAAGATTATGAGAGGTATGGCTGTCCACAGGGACCACGTCACACGGTTCGGAAAAGCTCTGCCTCTCCACACAGCGCTCGCATAAGTAATACCCGCAGCGAAGCCCAAACTCGCCCCAATGATGGCGAGGAGATCATCGAGCATTTGCATTAGAAGATTGGGCGGGCGAGATCACAACGAACTCGAACCAGCGACGCCTTCCGATGGCGCTTTGGACAGCACATCTGGTAACGATGATTTCGGCGACGTAACCTTTCAACTGACGAGCTCGACCCTCACTCCGAGTTGCGTCAGCCGAGCCATTTCGTTCGCGGGAATTCCGTCGGTAATAACCATCGCAAGTCTGGCAATGGGAATGACCACGTGATCGGCACGGGCCTCCCACTTTGTGCTGTCGACGACGCAGATTAAATCGCCTCTGGTCCGCTCGATCATCATTCTCGCGACGTCAGCTTCGGCCCCGCCGTGGCTAGTTATGCCACCGTCGACGGAAATGGCGTCTGCTCCGAGGACCATCTTCTCTGCCCAGAGCAGCGATAACGACGCACGAGCGAGCTCACCAACGAGTGAGCATGTGGGACCTTGCACTGCGCCGCCAATTATCGAGAGCTTCGCCCCCCCTGACATTGCTTCGGACGCGGCCGCCAGGTTCGAGGTGAAGATTTCTAATTCGGTTCGGTCTCTCAGACAACTAACCACTTCACTCGTAGTGGTGCCTCCGCAGACGAACAAGCTCCCTGCCTTTGGCAGAAGCTCAGCGCAGCGGTGGGCGATCCTTCGCTTCGCCGCACGCTGGTGAAGCCTGCTTTCGATAAACCTTGGGTCCGAGAACGTCGAATCCACGAGAATCGCACCTCCATGAGACCGCTGCGCCACGCCACGTTCTTCGAGCGTCGTTAGATCGCGTCGAATTGTTACCTCGCTCACACCGAATTCGCGAGCCAGGCTCGCAACGATGACTTCGCCGTTTTGCCTCAGGCGCTCTTCGACAACACGTAAACGCGAAAGTGGTACAGCCTCGTTTCCGATTCGCTCAGATTCTCGCGGGCCATCGGACACCATGTGACCTGTTGTATTCGACATCCGCGGCTCCTGTTTCTGGTCTGGTCTTATGAGAGCTTCGCTCTTCTTTGCGATCGAGTGAGCAAAGCTGCTCCCTCGAGCCGTTGCGAAGCCTCAAGTCTGGCAGTTTCGTTCGTAACATCGACTATGAGGTCACTCCAGATTGACCGCCCGGCCGCGAACCCGGCGGCACCGCCGAGCAACGCAAGGTGAAGAGTTTCGAGGAACTCCGAATAGGGAGCGCCCGAACTCAAGAGGATCCAGGGAGTGCCAGCGGCGGCCTTCGTAATATCGGCAGCGAGATCGGCCGTCTGCGACCCGAGAGTTAACGGGAGTTTCAAAATGTCGGCTCCCGTCTTTGATACTCGTCGGGCAACTTCGGCAACGGGCCAAGGATCTCTGTCATCCCTCTCAGCGATCGGGATGGGTAACGGCTCCACCAGGAGCGGGAGACCTTCCGCGTGGCATCGCTCGGCGATTTGTGCAACGACACCGCATCTCGCTGCCGCATCCGACGTATCTGGGTCGTAATAGAGCACAATCTTGGCAGCGGTCGCTCCCGCGAGGCGCACCTCACGAAGCAGCTCACGAGACGGAACGCTCGGCGGTGGAAAGATGACATCGTCATAGTCGAAGTCGTCCAATCCCACGATGAGCTGGACTTCATCGGGACGGCGCCACAAGGTTCCGATTGTTCTTGCCAGACGGACATCGATAAGCACGGCGGTGCAGTGCGTAGCTAACAACTCGAGCACTTCAGCTTTCGCCTCTCGCATGGGTCCGTCGTCCGACTCATCATGTCCAAGCAGGCTGAGAAGAGATCGCCCGTGGTCGATCGCGAGGATGACGTAGCGGCCGTCACTTGTGGAAAGTGATTCGAGTCTGTCGCTAACCGTGCTGGACGGTACCAGATGCCGATTCATTTTGGGACCCAACCGTCGGAGTCGACAGGAGCTGTGTTGACAAGCCACCGAAAACAAAATGAGATACCAGCCCCCGACCGATCGTGTGTCGGTGAAATGATCCAACATGTCCGAATTTTTTCACCGATCATTGTATCTGCAGGTTACACCGGACAGAAACAGACGTCAAACCACTTGCATTCTTGTCCGAATGCTCCTAACATGAGGCTCGCTTGGCGATCAGGAGGCTGGATGACGAGTCTGGGATATTACGGGGGTGATGATGAATCCGAGACGCTCCGTGACGGCGCGATCGAGGTGCGATTCGCAAAGTTCAGTGAAGTGCGTGCCACGGTGTCGAACGGCTTCGTCGGTCAACGGATTCTGATCAGATACTCAGGCCCATCACTTAATCGACGGCCTTTGAACTGTACAAACATCGGAGTACCTAGTTCGAATTGCGCGCCCTAAGCGCGCTCAGAACACAACGAGGGGGAGAATATGCCAACGGAGATCCAAAACGGCAGAATCGGACAACAGGTCCATTCGCGTCGGACCTTACTTCAGTATTCCCTGGGAGCGATTGCCGCAGCAAGCGCAGGAACGATGCTTGGGACCGGCGCGGCCGGGGCGGCCGTCGCAATGCCGAAACGGGGTGGGACACTTCGCGTGGGAATGTCCGGCGGGGGTTCGGGTGACACCCTCAACGCGGGACACGCTGCCGAGAACTTGGACTTCGCTCGGGCAGCGCAACTCTATGACGTAGTGGTCCAACAAGATCTAGACGGTTCCTTCACCAATTCCCTGGCGGAGGAATTAACCCCCAACAAGAATTTCACCGTTTGGACTATCCGCCTGCGAAAAGGCATCACGTTCCACAACGGCAAGACCCTCCACGCCGAAGACGTTCGCTACTCGATTCAGCAAATCGTCTCGAAAAACCTTTACGGTGCGGCTGGCTTCGCCCTCTGTGACGTGAAGCAGATCAAGATCGTCGACGCCTATACCCTGCAAGTTCCTTGCAGCGTCCCGTACTCGACGTTTCCGTACGCTTTTTACAATTACGGATTCGCGGGTATCAGACCCGCCTCGGGCTATAACCCAAATAAGCCCGTGGGCACCGGGCCGTTCATGTTCAAGTCCTTCACCCCCGGCCAGGAGAGCGTTTTCGTTAAGAATCCGAACTACTGGGCGAATGGAGAGGATGGCAGGCCGCTTCCGTACGTTGACGAAATCATCATCACCAACTACTCGGATGAGACCAGCATGGTGAACGCGCAAATTTCCGGGGTAGTCGACTGCATCGCGCCGCTCACGTACATCAGTAAAGACTCGCTCAAGTCCGCCGGGCAGAAGACCCTCATTTATAACGCTGGCTTCTGGGTTCCGTTCACGCTGCGCACCGACACTGCCCCCTTCAACCAAGTCGACGTCCGCGAAGCGTTCCGACTCATGGTCAACCGACCCCAGATGCTCGATCAGGTCTTCGGGGGCTACGGATCACTCGGCAACGACATCTTCAGTATCCAAGACCCGGCCTACGACCACGCAATCCCTCAGCGGGTACAGGACATCGAAAAGGCCAAGTTCCTCCTCAAGAAGCATGGACTTGAGGGCATGTCTGCGACCCTCGTCACGGGCCCGATCTTTGACGGCGCGGTCGGCGCGGCCACCGTATTCGCGGAACAGGCCGCGGCGGCAGGGGTGAAAGTGAACCTCAAACAAACGACGGTGACTGACTACTACGGACCGAATTACCTGAAGTGGAAATTTGCTCAGGACTGGTGGGGTCCCAATCCGTATCTCGTAACGGCGAGTCAGGCCACGGCAAAGGGCGCGGGACTCAACGAGTGTCACTTCTCTAATGCGCGCTACAACCAGCTGTATAAGCAAGCCCTCGCACTACCGGCCGGCGCGAAGCAGACGGAAATCATCCATGAGATGTGCATGATCGACTACAACGAGGGTGGATACATCATCCCCTTCTACACGCCGCTCGTCGATGGATTTTCTCCAAAGCTCGTCGGTCCAGTAAAGAACGTGATCGGCTCACTCTCGGGCCAGTACTTCAAGCAGTTCTGGTTCAAGGGGAAATAGTTGTGACCGTCCGAGTCGGCTACGTCGGCGTGCATATCGCCACCTATTACGCCGAAGAGCATAAACAGATTGATCGCGCCCGCACTGGACTGGCGAAGCTCGCAGATGAGTTGGGCTTTGAATTGATCGCGCGAGACGGTGGCGTGATGAACGCCGAGCAGGCGACGGCCGTCGCTCGCGAACTCGCCGACGAGCATTTGGACCTCCTCATCGTCCAGACGGCAGCTTGTTGCATGGCCGATGCCCTGCTGCCCTTCGCGGATTTGGGGCTTCGCCTTGGTATCTGGGCGACCCCCGAGCCGCGTCTTGGGGGCGACATTCAACTCAACTCGTTGGTCACGGCGAACATCTTTACTTCCACCTTGCGGCGCTACTACAGGGTGCCGAAGCCGTTCAAGTGGTTTTATGGGCACGTTGAAGAAGATTCCTTTCGTCGACGTCTGCAGGTGACGATTGATGCGTTGAAGGGTTGTCAAGCGCTGGCGGAGTCGCGTGTCGCTTGGATTGGCGGCTTGGCCCCCGGGTTCGAGAACTTGCGATTCGACCAGCGCGATCTCCACGACCGGCTTCACGGCGCCCGAGTGATGCCTCGCGAACTCCGAGAGTTGGTGGATATCGGTAGGGAGTTCACGGACAGCGAGGCGAAATCGGTTGCGAGCGACATGGTCGCAGCGGCACGGGCAGTAAACGTCCCCGACGAATTTATTGAACGAAATGCGCGTCTCTATCTCGCGTTGCGCACCGTATGTCGCGAGGACAACGCGAACGCCGTCGCGCTGCAGGACTGGCCTCAGATGCAGGACATCGACAACATCTCACCTTTGCTGGCACTGTGCTGGCTCGCGGAGAGAGATGGCATTCCGAGCGCGCACGAGGGTGATGTGTTGGGAACGCTCACGATGCGGATGCTGGCTGCCGTTGCCGGACGAAAGTCCACGATTATGGACATTGCGGTCATCGATCCCGACCGCGACACGGCCTTGCTATGGCATTGCGGAGGTTCGCCGCACAGTCTCGCAGATGACAATGGAGTCACCTATGAATTCCACTCGACGCTCGGTCGTAAGCAGGCGAACGGCCCGTGGGGTGCGGTTGTCGATCTCACCCTGGCACCTGGCGAATGCACAATTGCCTACGTGTCCGATGACGCGAGATCGCTGTTGAATTTTCGCGCCGAGGTGTTTGCGGAACCGGAGTTCTCTGGTTTCGATGGGGATCGCGGATGGATGCGAAAATTCCGGCACGCTGGTGCTGAGGTGACTGCACGAGATCTGCTCGATACGGTCTTAACCACTGGACAAGAACATCACTACGGATTCGTCCACGGGGATATATCAGAGGAGCTCAGCGAGTTGAGCGAATGGATGTCCTGGCGAGAGATCAAGCCGCTGCAATACCGAGACGCCCTGCAGCACGTCAATCGGCAACAACCAAATAACAAGGAGATGTGAGAGATCCATGACTAGCACCGCAATTCCCGACTCCCTATTGCAGTGGGCGGAGAGTGATGTCGGGCTCGACGAGAAGCTCAGTCAGTTCATGAAGTTATATTCTGAAGCGCTCGATTGTCAACGATGCATTCTGTATTGCCGCCAACCCGAACTGCGTAGAGCAAACACCACTCACGCTTGGTGGAGTCCCGAGAAGGAGGAGTACGCCGTGACGTGGGAGTCCTGGTTCTCGTCTGAGTGGGTAGACGAAGGACCGGCGAACGCTCCGGATCCGCTGTACGCCGCGGCACTGCTGAGTCCCGAGGCTCTTTACATCGACGATATCGAAACCGAGCCCACAGGCCTCATCAACTTCGAATGGGAACTCGAAACCTTCAAACACAAAGCGCTCATCCACGCCCCCATTTACTACCAAGACAAGTTTTACGGGATCCTGGAACCTTCGGTGTTCGGCAAACCGCGTCACTGGAGTGCTGCCGACCGCGAGATCACGACGTGGGCCCAGGAACAACTCGGTCCGATGGTGTCAGAGTACGTCGCGAAGTTCGGACCACATTGACGCCGTTGGAGCCCACATCCACGGTACTGATCGACGATTATGCGGTCGCTCGGTTAACGATTCCGGGCTACGTCGACTTTCTCGCCGCTGCCGGACGGGCGGTCTGGGCCACCAACGAAGACCGAGTCGAGAAGCTCCAAGTGGATCGTCCGGTTCCCGTGGCGACCATACGGATGCCGGGACCGTGCGGAGGAATGGTGGTGTACAAAGGGTCCCTCTGGGCAGCTAGCTGCAAAGAGCTCTCGGTGTATCGATTGGACCTTGCGACTGAAGGAGTTGCCGCGAGAATTCCCACCGGGCTAGGCGATTCAGATGGGGAGTTGAGCTTGGCAGCGGGTGCTGACTCGGTATGGGTACTCAGCAGTGCCGATGGCATCCTTAGTCGTATCGACGTAGAACGAAATGAGGTGACCGCGACTATTCGCGTCATGGCCAACTCGTTCTGCGCGGATTTTGCCTTCGGATCTGTGTGGATCACTAACTCGGGGTCGCCCGAGGGTTCATCGGCAGGTTCGGTACAACGAATCGACCCAGCCACGAACGAAGTGGTGGCGACGATTCCGGCCGGACCAGCGCCTCGCTTTCTCGCGGCTGGGGAAGGCGGCGTGTGGACGCTGAATTGGGGTGATGGCTCGGTGACGAGGATTGACCCGGGTACCAACCAAGTCGTCACGAACATTCCGCTCGGAATGGAAGGCGGAGGCGGCGATATTGCTACGGGCGGGGGCCGAGTTTGGGTTCGCGGCACGAAGGTCCTTCTCGCTTCCATCGATCCCGTGACGAACCAGGTGACGACGCTCTACGGTCCTCCAGCGGGGAGCGGTGCGGTCCGTGTCGCTGACGACCTTGTATGGGTGACGGCCCACGACACGAACACGGTGTGGGCGATACGGCCAGCCACTGAGGGAGCCGGTCTCGCCGGCGACGGTGTCAACGGTTGAAGAACCAGAACCGTGATGCGATCAACAAGAACGGGACGTCTGTCATGGCGGTAACAGTCGTCGACACCGTCGCTCGCCAGGAAGACGTCAGTCCGGTGAAACTGCCCTGGCACGTGCGGCGCCCCTTGCTCGCGCTGGTGACACGGAGGGGCCTCGCCGGCATCGTGACGCTCTTCGTCGTGTCGATCATCATCTTTGTCGCGACCGAAGTGCTGCCCGGCAACGCCGCCTACGCGGTTCTCGGTCACACGACCTCGCCCGCCCACCTCCACCTGCTGGAGAAGCAGCTCGGTCTCGATAAGGGCATATTTGACCAATACGGCAGCTGGCTCTCGGGCCTGTTCACGGGCCACCTCGGCCATTCGCTCGCCAGCGGTCAAGGCGTGTGGAGGCTTGTCGAACCGCAGCTGGTGAACTCCGCCCAGCTTGTCCTCATCGCCGGGGTCGTCGGGACGATCATCGGCGTCGCCGCTGGTGCCATCGCGGCGCTGCGCAAGGATGGTTGGTTTGATCACGTGACATCGGTGGTGGCCTTAGCGGTCACTGCACTCCCGGAGTTTGTCGTGGCGATTGCCCTGATTACGCTATTTGCGACGCTCGTCTCCCACGTGTTGCCTGCGGTTTCGATTGTTCCGCCGGGCACGTTCGCCTGGGATCACCCGAAGGTGCTCGTTTTACCTGTGGCGACACTTGTCATCGTGATCGTTCCCTACACCCTGCGAATGATGCGCGCATCAATGATCGAGGCCTTGGAGTCCGACTACGTTGAAATGGCACGCCTCAAGGGTGTGAAGTCGTGGCGAATCGTGCTCTTTCACGCACTGCCGAACTCGATCGCTCCGACCATCCAGGTGATTGGGCTCAATTTCCTCTACCTCGCCGGAGGAATCGTGATCGTCGAGAACGTCTTTAATTATCCAGGTATCGGTCAGGGTCTCATCAACGCTGTCTCTAACCGCGATATCCCGGTAATCCAATTCATGGTGATCCTGCTGGCGGCGTTCTATGTGGTGGTGAACATTGTCACCGACGTGATCGCTCTCCTCGCTACACCGAGGCGCAGGATCGCACGATGAGCGCAACAGCCGACTCAGCGATCGCACCGCCACGTTTGCAACGCCGACAGGGAGTCGCCGCACTCCGTACTGCCGCTCGGACCGCTCGGGGGAAGGTTGGGCTCAGTATCACGGCCGTAATCGTCTCGGTCGCTGTGATCGGACCGTTCGTGGCGCCTGATTCGTCGACCGCCTTCGTAGGCCCACCCTTCGCAAAACCGAGCGCCCACTTCTGGCTTGGGTCCGACACGCTCGGTCGAGATGTGCTGTCTCGGTTACTCGACGGTGGATGGGTGCTGCTGCTCATGGCTGTCGCTGCGACCAGTTTCGGGCTCGTCGTCGGTGGCGCTGCCGGTATTTCCGCCGCCTATCTGCGCGGTAGGACCGACGGATTTATCATGCGATCAGTCGACGTGATTCTTGCATTCCCCTCGCTCGTTTTCGCTCTGCTGCTCGTGAGCCTCGTGGGACCGAAGCTGTGGCTCATCGTGGTCGCTGTCGGCTTCTCGCACGCACCACAAGTCGCAAGGGTTCTGCGATCATCTGCACTCGACATTTCTGAACGAGATTACGTGAAGTCGGTCGAGTTGCAGGGTGTGCGGCCCGCGAAGATCATGTGGTCAGAGATTGTTCCGAACCTCATCTCACCGCTGATGGTCGAGGCCGGTTTACGGCTCACCTATTCAATCGTGATCATTTCGGGTCTGTCCTTTCTGGGCTTCGGACAGGCACCCCCGGCTCCCAACTGGGGTTACATGATCAACGAAAATCGCATCGGTTTACAGAGCAATCCCTGGGGCGTCATTGTCCCGGCCCTACTAATAGCTCTTCTAACGATTGGGGTGAACACGTTCACTGATGCTGTGGCCCGGGTCGCCATTGGAGTGGAACGTCGACCCGTGGAGATGGCACGCATTGGTGAGGTAGATGTGAAAGCCGGCGAGCTCGCATGAGTTCCGACGGACTTGTAACTGCCCGACTCACGGTGCGTGACCTTGAGATCCGACTAACGAGCGACAATTCTGAGGTTGTGAGCGACGTGTCGTTCTCGGTCAATTCGGGTGAGGTGCTTGGCATCGTCGGGGAGTCCGGTTCGGGCAAAACGACCGTGGCGCTCGCATTGCTGGGGTACGCGCGTCGAGGTCTTCGCATCAGCTCCGGCGAGATCCTTCTCGACGGTTCAAACCTGCTTTCGATGCGTCCTCATGATCTACGAAAGCTTCGCGGGTCACAGGTCTCCTATGTCCCTCAGGATCCTGCGGCGGCCCTTAATCCGACTCTCAAGATCGGCACGCAGCTCAAAGAAGCATTGACATCGCACCCCGAGGCATTCGACGGAGTAACCAAGCGCATAAACGAAGTTCTGGAAGAAGTGCATCTCGACGCCAACCCCGAGATGCTCGGGCGTTACCCGCACCAACTCTCGGGTGGCCAGCAGCAGCGCTTCGCTATCGCCATGGCGTTTGCTTGCCGCCCTTCGCTGATAGTGCTCGACGAACCCACGACCGGCCTCGACGTATCGAGCCAGCGGCACGTCCTCGAGACTGTCCGCAACCTCTGCAGTTCCTACGGGGTTGCAGCGGTCTACGTGAGCCACGACCTGGCCGTCGTCGGCGGTCTTGTCTCCCAAGTCGCGGTGATGTATGCCGGTCGCGTCATCGAGCTTGGAGAGACCCGCCGTGTCTTCTGCGCTCCCGTTCATCCGTACACTCGCGGTTTGTTGGGGGCCGCGCCGTCGCTAGAGCGAGCGGAAGTGCTGACCGGTATCGACGGTCAGCCACCTCGTCCAGGACGGAAACCGACCGGCTGCTTCTTCTCTCCCCGATGTTCATTCGCGATCGAGCGCTGCCGGACCGAGACACCTATGCCGATGATGGTTGACGGAAGCCTCGTCCGCTGCCATCGAGCCTCTGAGATCAAGTATGAGGATCGGGAGCGGGTGGTTGTTGCAGTCTTTCCCCCGAGCGTGGAGAAACCCACCGTGTCGCTTCGAGGACTCTCAGCTTCCTACGGTTACCAGCGCGTGCTACACGACGTCGACCTTGAGCTATTGCCGGAACGATGTGTGGCGGTCGTCGGCGAGTCCGGTTCGGGAAAGACGACGCTCGCGCGCTGCATCGTTGGGTTGCACTCGAACTGGAGCGGAGAGATCTATTTCTCGGGCGATTCCCTGGCGCCGGGAGCTAAAAAACGGCCCAAGGACGTCCTGCGACGAGTTCAGTACATCTTCCAGAACCCGTACACTTCGCTCAATCCGCGGAAAACGGTCGGACAGATCCTCGCCCAACCGCTTGAGCACTTCTTCAAACTTGAGCCGCACATTTGTGCTGAGCGGACGGCGGCGGTGTTGCGAAACGTCTCGCTCGGAGAGGACCTCCTCGGCCGATACCCCGATCAGCTCTCGGGTGGCGAGCGCCAACGCGTGGCCATCGCCCGGGCGCTCATCGTCGAGCCGGACGTTTTGGTGTGCGACGAGGTCACGTCGGCCCTGGACGTCTCAGTGCAGGCAGTTATCGTCGAATTGCTCCGGAAATTGCAGCGGGAGCAGCACCTATCGATGATCTTCATCACACACAACCTCGCCCTTGTACGTTCCATCGCTCAGACGGCAATCGTCCTTTGCGATGGGAGTGTGGTCGAGTCGGGAACGGTTGACCAAATCCTGGAGCACCCGACTGACCCCTATACGGTCCGGCTGATCGAAGACGTCCCGAAGCTTGTGCTCTAGCGGCTTGGTATCTATTTTTCCGATTTCTTGAGTCTTGAAATTTGTGGACGTATTGCTATTTCTGCAAGGGCATCCGCAAGAACTTGATCGCGATCGTGCGTGGCGTGTTGATACCGCAATGATGCAGCAGCTGAAGCATGTCCGGCGCGGTGCATCAACTCAGCGGTGGTGGCACCGGTTGCAGCAGCGAACGTCAATCCCGTGTGTCGAAGGTCATGCAGATGCAGGTCCGGGCGTCCAACGGCGAGGCGAGCATTTGACCACGCTCGTTGAAAGCTGCCAGCCGAAAGTGGTCCTCCGGATTCAGAAGTGAATAGCGGGGCATCATTGTCCTTGGCGGTAAATTCGTCCAAGTGATCTGCGAGAGTCCTCATCACATTTGAAGGAATCGAAAGAGTTCTCATACCTGATTTCGTCTTCGGGGATTTTGTAAGCGAACTACCATCACGTTTGAACGTTCGACTCCGCTCAATTCGAATTGTCGCGTCGAGCATGTCAACATCGTTTCGCTGCAGTCCGAGTAATTCCCCTCTTCTTAACTGACACCAGGTGGCCAACTCAACGAGCAGTCGCAAGCGACCCGGCACGGTTTTGGCGAGCGCCTCTATTTCGGCGACCGTGGCGACGGGACGTTCGGCGGCGCGTTCAGTCGCTGCGCCAACGACCTTGCATGGAGACTTGACGACAAGTTCGTCGTCAACGGCATTTCGCATCATGGTGGATAGCAGGCGGTAAGCCTTGGACGCGGTACTTGGATGTTTCGCGGCGAGTGTGGCGTTCCACCCTCGAACCTTCGAGGGCGTCAGACCCGGCCTCATACACGGCATAAGTCACAGTTGTCTTTCCAGAACCCGGAACTGAAAAATTCGCTCCGTGGGAAAGTGAGATGATCTTTGCCGAATCTCGTAATTGAAAGTGGTATCAACTTCCGACAGAGGTGCCCGCGCCAATCGTCGTGACGTATATCAATCAGGGCGCTGCACGATTTGTTCGGAACGACGCAAATGCGATTCCGTTGAACAACTGGTTACGGATCATCCCGAAACCTGGCGTCGACGCGAGAAAACTACTTTTCGAACTCACGCAACCAGGAGTGAGCCGGGAGATTCGAAGTCGTGGACGAAATTATGGCAATGGAATGTGGAAACTTGAGCCATCCGATCTTTTGGGCGTTCACATTCCGAATCTGGTCGTGCAATCAATGCTGCCGATTGCGTGATTCACGAGCCTCAACTTCTATTGGTGCCCAGCCACTCGCGGTGGCAATCGTTGCTGACTCGTTACATACCCCGACATTCAAAATCCAATCCAGAGAAGCACGAGTCGAACTCCTCGGCAAGCGCGAGTTAGTTCGAACGCGAGTGCGTTTTGTTTGATAGCCCGTTCGAGTCGGGCATACCACGGGCATACTGCGGGCATATACGGGCATGTGACACGGGGCAATTGCGGTCACTCGTGGTCACTCGCGGTCACATTCGAACCATTGCAAACAAAGGATTTTGGATCAGAATCGTTGGAGCGGGCGACGGGAATCGAACCCGCGTTCTCAGCTTGGGAAGCTGATGTTCTGCCGCTGAACTACGCCCGCGGAGTAGTCAATGATAACGCTTGGTGGTCCAAATGACCGAATGTGGCATGACGCACGATTCGCAACCATTGGTCTCGAGTGTCGTTCACCACACCAAGTACCGGCAGCCCCTTCAACGGGACTTCGATGGTACCTTCTGTTCGTGACTGTCCGAGTGGTTCTGGCATGGCCGAATACGGGCCCGAGGCCATTGTTGGGCGAGCGCGCGCGCCTCGAAGGTGGTTCGCGCACCTCGTCGCTCGTCGCCGTGACCGACTGTCGCGTGGCCTCGGTGCCCGTAGAGTCGCTCGAAGAGTTCTCTACCGGACATCGCCGAGAAGATTCGAATAAGGGCTGATCGCGTGCGGGTCACTTTCCTCGGGGTTCGAGGTTCAACACCCGCGCCGGGTGAGGAGTTCCTTCGTTACGGAGGCCACACGTCGTGCGTGGCGATTGCCCACGACGGAAAAATGCCGTCACTTCTCCTCGACGCGGGTACGGGGATACGCCGAACGAGTTCGCTGATGAACGGCGAGCCGTTCCGAGGTTCGATCCTGCTCACGCATCTGCATTGGGACCACGTCCACGGCCTGCCGTTTTGCGACGCGACTGATCGCAATGATTCGCGCGTGACGCTTTTCGTGCCCGACCAACTCGACGGATCCGATCCGCTCGAGGTGCTCTCGCGTGGAATGTCGCCGCCGCATTTCCCGGTTCGCGCCGATGAACTTCGCGGCGATTGGTCGTTCGTCTCGCTCTCGGCGTCATCTTTGGAGATCGAAGGTTTCACTGTTCTCGTCGAGGAGATCCCCCACAAGGGCGGCCGCACCTACGGTCTGCGCGTCAGTGACGGCACCGCGACAGTGGTGTACATGCCGGACCACTGTCCGAGCGCTCTGGGACCGGGTCCCGACGGCTTAGGCGAGTACCACCAGGCCGCACTCTCACTGTGCCAGGACGCGAACGTACTCATCCACGACGCGCAACTACTACGCGAAGAGTTGGAGGCGGAGGCCTATTTCGGTCACGCCGCGGCGGAGTATGCCGTCGAATTGGCGCGTCACGCGAACGTGGACCACGTCGTCCTCTTTCACCACAAGCAAAGTCGCGTGGATGGCGAACTCGATGCACTGGCAGCGCGATTCAGCGGCGACCCTCAGGTCACTGTGGCGACGCAGCGCACGGTGATCGAACTTTGAACTCACCGGTGGCGTCACTGGACGCCGTGGTGGTCGGATCGGGACCCAACGGTTTAGCCGCGGCGTTGACGCTCGCACGCGCCGGACTCTCCGTCGAAGTCTTCGAAGGCGCCTCCAGTCCGAGCGGCGGGTGTCGCACCCAGGAGTTGACGCTGCCGGGATTCCACCACGACGTCTGCTCGACCATTCAATCGATGGTGTCGATCTCGCCCTTCTTTCGCGATTTCACCGACGTGCGCGACGCCGTCTCGTTACTCAAACCAGACGTCGCGATGGCGCACCCTCTTGACGGTGGGCGCGCGGTCGCGGTCGAAGGGACGGTGGCGCAGACCGCGTCGTTGCTCGGCGCCGACGCCGACAAATACCGAAGAATGTTCTCACCGCTCGTCGACGACGCCGACGCACTGGCTGCGTCGGTCCTCGCGCCGCTTCGTGCACCGCCGCGCAATCCCTTGACTATGGCCCGCTTCGGACTCAACGGACTTCCTTCGGCGACGCATTTGGCGAATCGTTTCTCCACGCCCGAAGCCAAGGCACTTATCGCGGGACTTTGTTCACACGCCATGCTGCCGCTCGATGCTCCGGTCACCGCGGCCATCGGTCTTTTCCTCAACGTGAGCGCGCACGTCGGAGGATGGCCCGTCGTCCAAGGCGGGAGCGCCAAACTGATTGAGGCGCTCGTGACGGCGTTGAACAACGAAGGCGTCAACGTGCAGGTCGACCGTCCTATCCGCCAGCTCAGTGAACTTTCATCGTCGCGCGCGACGCTTTGCGACACGTCGGCGTGGGGACTCGTGGACATCGCGAGCGAACGACTCAGCGCTCGTTTCAAGTCGGGCGTCGCGAGGTTCAAGCGCGGACCCGGCGTCTTCAAAGTTGATTGGGCCCTTTCGGGTCCGGTGCCGTGGAGCGCCGAGTCGTGTCGGCGATCGGCGACGGTGCACGTGGGTGGCACATTCGACGAAGTCGCCTCGTCGGAAAAAGACGTCTCATTGGGGCGACACTCAGAGAAGCCATTGTGCATCGTCGTCCAAGCCAGCGTGGTCGACGACACTCGAGCGCCCCACGGCCAGCACACGTTGTGGGCGTACTGTCACGTTCCTAACGGTTCCGGCGTCGATATGACCGAACGCATCGAACGCCAGATCGAGCGATTCGCACCGGGCTTTCGTGATCTCATACTCGCGCGCGTCTCGACGTCGACGGCCGACGCCGAACGCCACAATCCGAACTATCGAGGCGGCGACATTACGGGCGGCGCCGGGACGTTACGCCAAACGCTCATTCGACCGACCGCCCGTTGGAACTCGTATCGCACGGGCACCCCGGGGCTCTACCTTTGCTCGGCGTCGACGCCGCCGGGCGGCGGCGTTCACGGAATGTGCGGGTATGGTGCCGCCCGTACCGTGTTGGCCGACCTCCACGTACGCGCGCACGCATCTCGATCTGGATAGAACGAGCTACTGCGCTGGAGCGGTAGGTGCCGGATTCTCTCGCGAGGCGACCTCGTAAGGTAAATCCGGTGACACGAGACGTTGGTGGAAATGGAGTGATTCATGGCCGATGATGTTGAGGAGATCATTCGCACCGAAGATCTCACGAAGCAGTATCCGACGATGGATGTTCCGGCCGTCGACAGACTCAACCTCAAGGTTCATCGTGGCGAGATCTTCGGACTCCTCGGCCCCAACGGTGCGGGGAAGACCACGACCGCGGGCATCTTGACGACCCGCGTCGTGCCCACGTCTGGCGTTGCGTATATCTCGGACATCGACGTAAAGAAACATCCCGCCCTGGTGAAACAGTTATCGGGAATCGTTTCACAACAAAACACCCTCGATCGGCAATTGAACGTCTGGGAGAACCTCTATTTCCACGGTCGCCTGTTTGGCATCAACGCGAAGGATTCCCGTCGTCGCTCCGACGAATTGCTGGAGCGCTTCTCGCTCTCGAGGTGGTCCAAGGCATCGATCTACGCCCTCTCCGGAGGAATGGCCCAGCGACTCACGGTGGCGCGTGCGATCTTTCACTTCCCGGCCGTCCTCTTCATGGACGAACCGACGGCCGGGCTCGACCCGCAGAGCCGTCTCGCGCTGTGGGACTTGTTGGCCGAACTCAACAACGCGGGACAGACGGTCATGTTGACGACGCACTACATGGAAGAGGCCGATCAACTGTGCGATCGAGTGGCGATCATGGACCACGGCAAGATCCTCGCGCTCGACACGCCGACGAATCTGAAGATGAGTACGGGCGCCGACACCATCGTCACGATCAAGGTCGCTGCCAACGCCGAACACTTGGCCGAGAGCCTCAAGCGCGACTTTGACGCCATCGTGAGCACGCGAGTGCAGGACAACTCACTGATCATCGACATGCGCAGTACCGAGCGCCTGGTGCCGCGACTCGTGGCGTCGGCCGAATCGAACAACGTCGATATCCTCGATCTCGCTGTCGCCGAACCGACGCTCGAGACCGTCTTCATTAATCTCACCGGCAAGGAGTTGCGCGACGCATGAGCACCAACACGACCTTTGACGTCAATCCAACTCGCAGTGTCTTCGACGCCAGTCGAACCGCGATGGGAGCGTTGATTCTGCGCGACCTCGTCGTTTTGTGGAAGACCAAGCGCGAGTTCGTCTTGCGAACGCTGATCCAACCGTTTCTCCTCTGCTTCGTGTTCCTCTTCGTCTTCCCGAAGATCGGTCAAGCGGTCGGCGGATCGGCCGCCGGCGCCGCCGGATTCGCCACCGTGCTCGTACCGGGGGTGGTGGGCATCTCGGTCATGTTCCAAGGCGTCCAAGCGATCGCGCTGACGATGTCCCAAGAGTTCGGATTCACTCGAGAGATCGAGGACCGGGTCCAGGCGCCGTGTCCGATCTGGCTCGTCGCGATGTCGAAGGTCCTCTCGGGATCGGTGCAGGGACTCATCGCGGCGTTGATCGTGTTCCCGATTGCCTCGGTCGTGCACGCCGCGGGCGTGGAGGCGAACATCTCGCTGCACTGGTTGATCATCCTCACGTTCGTCCCGATCGCGTGTGTCGCGATGGCCGGACTCGGTCTGGTCCTGGGTACGTCGTTCGAACCCCGCAACATCGGTCTGATGTTCGGTTTCGTGGTTTTGCCCATCACGTTCCTCGGGGGCACCTACTACCCTTGGACGCACTTAGCGCCCGTCAAGATCGGCGGATTTCATTGGCTCCAGACCCTGGTGCTCATCAATCCGCTGGTCTACGTCAATGAGGGCATGCGCGCGGCCTTCACGCAGGCGCCCCACATGCACCTCTACGTGGTCTACCCCGTGATGATCGCCTTCGGCGCCCTGTTCCTCGCGCTGGGTCTGCGCAATTTCCGACGACGAGTACTTTCCTAGTAGTCCGTCCTCGTAGGACCGGTCCGAACTCCAAGAGGAACGGGTGAACCCGAGTATCGTGAATTTGTCATGGTCCTCTCCGATCGCTCCATCAAAGAAGCCATCGCGCAAGGACGGATCATCATTGATCCCTTGGGCGAGGACTGCGTGCAGCCCTCGTCGGTGGACCTTCACATTGATCAGTATTTCCGGGTCTTTCGCAACCACAGTCAGCGCGTCATTGACGTGCGCGACGCCCAAGAGGACCTCACCGAGTTGATCGACGTCGGTCCGGAATCACCAATGATCCTGCACCCGGGTGAGTTCATGCTCGGTTCGACCACCGAGCGAATCGCGATCCCCGACGACATCGTCGGACGACTCGACGGGAAGAGCTCGCTCGGCCGCCTCGGCCTCGTCATCCACTCCACGGCCGGGTTCGTCGACGCCGGCTGGGACGGGCACATCACGTTAGAGCTGTCCAACGTCGCGAACCTGCCCATCACGCTCTATCCGGGAATGAAGATTGGCCAGATCAGTTTCTTCCAGATGACGACGCCGGCCGATCGCCCCTACGGCTCCGAGGGACTCGGATCGAAGTACACCGGCCAGCGCGGCCCCACGCCGAGTCGCTATTCGGAGAACTTCAAGAAGCAGTGACGACGAGAGGACCGCAGTGCTAGCTCGAATCATCATCGGTCTCGGGATAACGGTCATTTTCTTCGCCATTGCCGGTCGACGTTTCTACTGGCTCTCCAAATTGATCCGTGCTGGTCAGCCCGCGCCGCGTCGCTGGCAGGGGTTTCGCAAGGTCAGCGAGACCGAGGTCGTGGAAGTCGCCGGTCAACGAAAGCTTCTGAAGTGGACGGTGCCGGGTCTGGCGCACTTCTTCACCATGTGGGGATTCACCATATTGATGACCACGATCCTCGAGGCCTACGGGTCACTCTTCAGTCGCCGTTTCCACATCCCCCTCATCGGCCGTGACAACTGGCTGGCGTTCACCGAGGACTTCTTCGCGACGGTGGTATTGGTCTCGCTCGTCGTGTTCACGATCATCCGCATCAACAACGCGCCGTCGCGCAAGGAGCGCGAGTCGCGTTTCTACGGCAGTCATCTGGGCGCGGCGTGGGCCGTACTCTTCATGATCGCCATGGTCATCGTGACGCTGTTGCTCTATCGCGGCGCCCAGATCAACACTGGATACTTCCCTTTCGAAAACGGATATCTGCATTCGGCCCAGGCGTTCGGTTTTTTGATCGGACCGACAACCCATCAGTTCGCGTCGTTCGCGTCGCCATGGGCTTTTGCCAGCAAGATCGTTGCCAGTTGGCTCGCGCCGCTCGGAGTGGGCGTCAACGCTGTCCTCGAAGCGGTCTTTCTCCTGCTCAACGTCGCGGTCATCGCGGGATTCCTCGTTTTCGTCTCGTACTCCAAGCACCTGCACATATTCCTGGCTCCCATCAACATCGGTGTATCGCGGCGTCCTCGCGCCCTGGGTGGCCTGGATAAGACCCCGGACATGGACATGGAGAACGTGACCGAGGACTCGGTCTTCGGTGCGGGAAAGATGGAGGACTTCACCTGGAAACAGATGCTGGACTTCTCGACGTGCACCGAATGCGGGCGGTGTCAATCGGTCTGTCCCGCGTGGACGACCGGAAAGCCGCTCAGCCCGAAGCTCCTGATCATGGGGCTGCGCGACAACATGTTCGCCTCGGCCGATCGGCTCCTCTCCGGAGGTTCTAACGCCGACGTCGCGACGTTGGTGCCGACCACGATCGATCCCGACGTCTTGTGGTCCTGCACCACGTGCGGCAGCTGCGTCGAGCAGTGCCCCGTTGACATCGAGCACGTCGATGCGATCATCGATATGCGCCGTTACGAAGTGATGATGGAGTCGCGTTTTCCGTCGGAGGCGGCATTGTTGTTACGCAACATGGAGAATCAGGGCGACCCGTGGGGACTGGGCTCGTCCCAGCGCACCAAGTGGCTCGACGCCCTCGACTTCGAAGTGCCGATCATCGACGGTCCGATTCCTGAGGACATCGAGTACCTGTACTGGGTGGGGTGTGCCGGATCGCTCGACGAGCGGGGTCGAAAGCAAGCGGTGTCGACGGCGCGCATGTTGCACCGCGCGGGAGTGAAGTTCGGCGTCCTCGGTCCGCGCGAGTCCTGCACCGGGGACCCGGCGCGTCGCATGGGTAACGAGTACCTCTTTCAGGAGATGGCCAAGGCCAATATCTCGACGCTCAATGAAGTCGGCGCGAAAAAGATCGTCGCGAGCTGTCCGCACTGTTTCAATACGATGAAGAACGAATACCCCGATTTGGGCGGGGACTTCGAGATGATTCACCACGCGCAGTTGCTGAGCCATCTCGTGGCGACTGGCAAATTGGTCCCCGGCGTCGCCTACGAGGGCACGGTGACCTATCACGACCCCTGTTATCTGGGCCGCCATAACCGAGTCTTCGACGAGCCCCGAAACGTCCTCGACGCGATTCCCGGCGTCACCACCGTCGAGATGGACCGGTGTCGCGAGAAGGGCTTCTGCTGCGGGGCCGGCGGGGCTCGTATGTGGATGGAAGAGACGATTGGCAAGCGCGTGAACATGGATCGGACCAACGAGGCGCTCGCCACCGGGGCCGACATCATCTCGACGGCCTGTCCGTTCTGCATGATCATGCTCGATGACGCCGTGAAGGCCAACGGGCGCGACGAAGAGGTGTCGGTGATGGACATCTCCCAGGTTTTCGAGCGTTCACTCCAAACCTGAGAATTTCCTCGTCACGCAACGTTGTTAATACCCCCGAAACCTATTGCTAACGGTTTCGAAATGCTCGGTTGGGACACTGGTGCCATCAACTTGAGGTCAGCGTCGCCCTCTCCTAATCACCGGAGGAGTGGACGTGCTTTCAGCAACGATCATCCCGTATCCCCATTGGCTGAATCCGGCCGACAATACCTGGCAGCTCACCGCGGCCACGTTGGTCGGTCTGATGAGCTTGCCGGGCCTCGCCGTTTTGTACGGCGGACTCGTGCGAAAGAAATGGATCGTCAACACGATGTTGATGGTCTTCTCGGGTTTCTCCATCACGCTGATCGTGTGGATGCTCTGGGGCTACAACCTGGCCTTCGGGCCGCTCTCGCACTTTGGCTCGACGGGATCATTCTGGAGCGGGTTCATTGGTCACTTCACGCCACTGGCGACCGCGAGTTCTGAACAGGGACAGGCCGTTTCGGGCGCCAATACCCTGGTCCCCTTCCACTTCCCGACCGCGACGCTGGCCTACTTCCAGTTCGTCTTCGCGGCCATTACGCCGCTCTTGTTCGTCGGGGCGTTCGTGGGGCGCCTCAAGTTCAAGGCGTGGCTCTTGATCGTGCCGCTGTGGATCACCGGTGTCTACTGCGTCAACGCGGCTCTCTTGTGGGGCGGCGGTTTCTTCGCCCAGAAGGGTGCCGTCGACTTCTCCGGTGGGTACGTCATCCACCTCTCGGCCGGTGTGGCGGCCTTTACCGGTGCGGCCATTCTCGGACCTCGTCGTTGGCAGGACCGTGAGAACGCCTTCCCGAGCAACCTGATGATGGTCGCCGTGGGAGCGGGCATCATCTGGCTCGGCTGGAACGGCTTCAACGGTGGTGACCCCTTCTACGCCGGGGCCAGCGCGGCGTCGGCGGTACTCAATACCAACGTCGCCACGGCCGTCGGAGTCATTACGTGGCTCCTCTGGGACATGTTCCTCTCGAAGCAAAAGAAGCCGACGTTCTTGGGCGCGATCAACGGCATGCTCTGCGGACTGGTCGCGATCACGCCGAGCGCCGGTTTCGTGAACGGCACGGGCGCGATTTTCGTGGGACTGATCTCGGCGACCATCGTCTGGTTCGCCTGGAACTACCTCTCGAAGGTTCGACCCTTCTCCAAGGTGGACGACGCCCTCGGCGTGGTCTACACCCACGGCATCGCCGGACTCGTCGGCGGTCTCTTGGTCGGAATCCTCGCGGACCCGCACATGACGGAGTACGGCGTTTCTGGCAAGCACTACAAGGGTCCCGGCGGCTTCTCGGTCGACGGCTGGTTCTACGGCCACTCGTTCCACCAGCTGTGGGAACAGTTCTTGGCGGCGTGCTGGATTATCTGCTGGACGGCCACGGCGACCGCGATCATCTTCTACTTTGTGAAGTGGGTACTCGGTGGTCTACGTGAGGATGAAGAGACACTACGAATAGGTGACGTGGCCATCCACGATGAAGAGGCCTATCCGGAGCCGACCTTCGGTGAGCCCACCGACTCACCCAGCCACCTACACCCCGACAACGTCTAAGGAGAGACAATGAAGCTAGTCACCGCAGTCGTCAAGCCGTTCAAGCTCGATGAGGTGAAGACCGCTGTCAAGGACGTCGGCATCACCGGAATGACCGTCACCCAAGCACGAGGTTTCGGCCACGCCGGAGGCCACATTGAGATCTACCGCGGCAAGGAGTACGAGTTCGACTTCGTCGACAAGATCCGCGTCGAGATCGTCTGCACCGACGAACTCGTCGACGCCTTGATCGACGCGATCGTCCAGGCCGCGCGCACCGACACCATTGGTGACGGTGTGGCCTGGGTCACCGACATCGAACACGTGGTGCGCATTCGCACCAATGAACGCGGTCCCGCAGCGCTGTAACTACCCGGCCTGGCGCGCGACGGCTTCGGCCGCCGCCGCCGCCGCCGCGGCGTCGCCCAAGTAATCGGCCCCGAGGATATTCAGCCCGTCGTCCAGCGTCACGCGATACGGGATGCCCGTCGGGATCTCGAGTTCGGCGATTTCGTCCTCGGGGATGTTCTGGAGGACCATCCGAAGGGCTCGGATGGAGTTGCCGTGGGCCACGACGATGACCGCCCCGCCGCGAACGGCTTCAGAGCGTAGGTCCTCGACGATCACGTCGGCGAAGTACGGCGTGACCCGAGCGACGACGTCTTTAAGACATTCCGTCGCCGGGATGAATTCGCCCGGCACGTCGCGGTACCTCGGGTCGCTGAGGTTGCTGCGCGAGTCGCCCTCGGGAAGCGGAGGTGGGGGAACGTCGTAGGAGCGACGCCAGAGCCTCACCTGTTCGATCCCGAACTGGTCCGCGGTTTCCTTCTTGTCCTTGCCGGTGAGATCGCCGTAGTGGCGCTCGTTCAGGCGCCAGGTGCGCCGAACCGACAGCCAGGAACGGCCGGCGGCGTGGAGCGCTATCTCGGCGGTGCGAATGGCTCTCGTGAGGACCGAAGTGTGAAGGACCCGCAGGTCCAGGTCCGATTCGAGGGCGAGGAGTTCACCGGCGCTGCGCGCCTCGGCCTCACCTTGAGCGGTGAGATCGACGTCGGTCCAGCCGGTGAAGAGATTCAGTTCGTTCCAGGCCGATTGGCCGTGTCGCACGAGAATAAGGTCAGGCACCGAAACAGCGTACCTCGCGATTCTTGGGCAAAATTATGGAGGATTCTGTCGCACAACACCCTTGTTTTCATGGTAATTTCTAAAAGTGTCATAAGACCACTATATTTTCTTGACAAGATGGGACTCAACTCTGTACACTGGTCGTAGTGAGTTCTGACTCTCCGGATGGGCCGGTGAGAACGACAGCGAATCAAGGAGATTTTCATGGCAAAGGCAGTCGGCATCGACCTGGGAACCACCAACTCGGTGGTCAGTGTCCTCGAGGCGGGCGAACCCGTCGTTATTCCCAACGCCGAAGGTGGAAGGACCACTCCGTCCGTGGTCGGATTCTCCAAGACCGGCGAAGTGCTGGTTGGTGAGGTCGCGAAGCGCCAGGCGATTACGAACCCCGAGCGCACTATTCGCTCGGTGAAGCGCCACATGGGCGAGAACTGGTCGGTCGACATCGACGGTACCAAGTACACGCCCCAGGAGATCTCGGCGCGCATCTTGCAGAAGTTGAAGCGCGACGCGGAGGCCTACCTCGGTGACAGCGTCACCCAGGCGGTCATCACCGTGCCGGCGTACTTCAACGACGCCCAGCGCACCGCGACCAAAGAGGCCGGCCAGATCGCCGGACTCGAAGTGTTGCGCATCGTGAACGAGCCGACCGCCGCCGCGCTCGCCTACGGCCTCGATAAGGGTGGCCAGGAGCAGACGGTGCTGGTCTTCGACCTCGGTGGTGGAACCTTCGACGTGTCGGTCCTCGACATCGCCGACGGCGTCTTCGAAGTGAAGTCGACCCACGGTGACACCCACCTCGGTGGCGACGACTGGGATGACGCGGTCATGGAGTGGCTCATCAAGACCTTCAAGGACACCGAAGGCGTCGACCTCTCGGCCGACAAGATGGCCGTGCAGCGTCTGAAAGAGGCCGCGGAGAAGGCGAAGATCGAGCTCTCGGCCGTCCAGGACACGACCGTCAACCTGCCGTTCATCACCGCGACGGCCGACGGTCCCAAGCACCTCGACATCAAGTTGAGCCGCGCGAAGTTCAACGAGTTGACCTCGCACCTGGTGGACCGCTGCCGCAAGCCGTTCGACCAGGCCATCAAGGATGCCGGATTGACGCTCGACAAGATCGACCACGTGATCATGGTCGGTGGATCGACGAGGATCCCCGCGGTCCAAGAGTTGGTCACCAAGGTCACTGGCAAAGAACCCAACAAGAGCGTGAACCCTGACGAAGTGGTGGCCATCGGCGCCGCGGTGCAGGCCGGGGTCTTGAAGGGCGACGTGAAGGACATCCTGCTTCTCGACGTCACGCCCCTGTCACTCGGTATCGAGACCAAGGGTGGCGTCATGACCAAGATCATCGAGCGCAACACCACGATCCCCACGAAGAAGTCCCAGACCTTCACGACGGCCGATGACAATCAGCCCTCGGTCGAGGTCCACGTACTGCAGGGTGAGCGTGAGATGGCGTCGTACAACCAGACACTCGGCAAGTTCCAGCTGGTCGGTATCCCGCCGGCGCCGCGCGGCATGCCCCAGATCGAGGTCACCTTCGACATCGACGCCAACGGCATCGTGCACGTCTCGGCGAAGGACCAGGCGACGGGCGCGACCCAGTCGATGACCATCACCGGTGGCTCTTCGCTCTCCAAGGAAGAGATCGACCGCATGGTGCGCGACGCCGAGTCCCACGCCGAAGACGACCGCCAACGCCGGGCTGAGGCGGAGGTTCGCAACAACGCCGACGGACTGGTGTACCAGACCGAGAAGCTGTTGAAGGACCAGGCCGAGAAGTTCCAGGGCACCGAGCGTGACGCCGTCGAGGCCGCGTTGACCGCGCTGAAAGAGGCGCTCAACGGCACCGACATCGAAGCGATCAAGGACGCGACCGAGAAACTGCTGACGACGAGCCAGGGTTTCAGTCAGCGCCTGTACGAAGAGGCCGCGAAAGCGAACGCCTCGGAGCCGTCGGCACCGCAAGGGAACGACGACGACATCGTTGACGCCGAAATCGTTGACTAACCATGAGTGACCACAATGTTGAGAACGACTCCGTGACGGCCGACGCCGTCACGGAGGTCGTCGACGAACGCTCCGACGTCGAGCGTCAGCGCGACGAGTACCTCGACGCGCTCCAGCGTCTCCAGGCCGACTTCGAGAACTACCGAAAGCGCGTGGCGCGTTCATCAATGGACGCCGCCGATCGTGCGGCCGGCGAAGTCGTGGTGAAGATGTTGCCGGTGCTCGACGCCTTCGACCTCGCCGCGCTGCACTTTTCGAGTGCACCGTCGGAAGAGGCTGAGGCGTTGGACCAGGCACGCGGACTCCTGTTGGACGCCCTCGCCAAAGAGGGACTCGAACGCATCGACGCCGTCGGTGTCGAGTTCAATCCCCAAATCCATGACGCCGTGGCCCACGTCGAAGGTGATGACGGTCCCCTGGTCGATCAGGTGCTGCGCGCCGGGTACCGCTGGAAGGGATCGGTTCTTCGTCCAGCGATGGTGAAAGTTCGAGGCTGACTCGATGGTTGATCGTGAGTGGTTCGACAAGGACTACTACAAGGTCCTCGGACTGAGCTCGAGCGCGACTGAGAAAGAGATCACGCGCGCCTATCGCAAACTCGCGAAGTCCTCGCACCCGGATACCAATCCCGGTTCCGAGGAGAAGTTCAAAGAGGTCTCGGTCGCCTACGACGTGCTCGGTGATAAAGACAAACGCAAGGAGTACGACGAGGTTCGTCGTCTCGGACCGGCCGCGGCGGGCTTCGGTCCTCCCGGTGGTCAAGGCACTGGTGGATTCAACTTCCAGACGGGCGACTTCGGCGATCTCGGTGACATCTTCGGCGGGCTCTTCGGTGGCGCACGACGCCAGCGCGCCCAGCGCGGCGCCGATCTCGAAACCGCGCTTCACTTGGGTTTTCGCGACGCGGTCGTCGGCGTGACGACGACCGTGAACCTGCCGAGCAACGAGGCGTGCCACACCTGCAAGGGGAGTGGTGCCGCGCCGGGTACGGGCTTCGTCACCTGCGAACGCTGCGGCGGTCGTGGTGTGCTCAACGACGACCAGGGACCGTTCGCCATGTCCAGCGTCTGTCCGGTCTGCCAGGGTCGCGGCGGACGAATCGTCACGCCCTGTCCGACCTGTCACGGCACCGGACGCGAGCCGTCGTCACGCAAAGTGAATGTACGCATCCCGGCGGGGGTGAATGACGGACAGCGCATCAAGATCAAGGGCAAGGGCAATCCCGGTGCCCACGGGGGTCCGCCCGGTGACCTCTTCGTCGACGTTCACGTCTCGCCGGATGCCCGGTTCGAGCGTCGAGGTCGCAACGTGACCACGACGGTCAACGTGCCGCTCACCGCCGCGATGTTGGGCACCACCGTCGAAGTGCCGACCCTCGATGAACCGGTGACGCTGAAGGTGCCCGCCGGTACCCAGCCGTCGACGACGATGCGTGTGCGCGGTCGCGGCGTGCCCGCCGCGGGGAAGAACGCCGCCGGCGACCTCTTGGTCACGGTCAACGTCACCATCCCCAAGAAATTGAACAAGGAACAGAAGTTGGCCGTCGAGAAGCTGGCCGTCGCACTGAAAGAAGTGGTACCGCATGACTGAACGTCAACGGCACCACGCCGTCTACGTGATATCGGTATTCGCCGAGTTGGCCGGCGTGCACCCCCAGACGTTGCGCAACTACGAGCGCGGCGGCCTTTTGAACCCCCAACGTACGAGCGGTGGATCGAGACGATTCTCCGACGAAGACTTAGCGGCGCTTCGGCGTATTCAAGAGTTGACCAATGAAGGAGTCAACCTCGAGGGCGTGAAGAAGATCCTCCGGCTCGAAACCGAACTCGCGGACGCGCGCGCTCGACTCGCCTCCACGCTCGACCAGGCCCGAACGAACGTCGAAGAGGCGCACCGACAACACCGACGTGACCTCGTCCCGATCCAGAACACGATCGCCGAGTTCATCGAGGCCCGGCGACTTCGCGAGAGTCCCTAGTAGCTCACCGAGATTGACCGAACGTCGCGTCCACGGTCGCTTCGAGGGACAAAGCAGCAATTTTTGTGAAGTAGGCTTTGCTTGCAACGAGGCCGACTCGGAGGAGCCCAGTGCCCGCAACGGTGGTCGTCGGAACCCAGTGGGGTGATGAAGGTAAAGGGAAGTTGACCGACCTCATGTCTCGTGACATGGACATGGCCGTGCGATACCAGGGTGGCCACAACGCTGGTCACCGCATCGTCGCCAACGGCGAAGCGTTCGCACTGCAACTCGTTCCTTCGGGCGTGCTGTACCCGACGATCACGCCGGTCATCGGCAACGGCGTCGTCGTGGACCCCGCCGTCCTCCTCGCGGAGTTGGATATGTTGAGTGCCAAGAACGTCGACGTCTCTCGTCTCATTGTCTCGGGCAACGCGCACCTGATAATGCCCTACCACCAGGAGTTAGACCGCTTAACTGAGCGCTTCCTAGGCAAAAATGCGCTCGGTACGACCAAGCGCGGAATTGGTCCGACCTATGCCGATAAGTCGTCGCGCGTCGGTCTTCGCGTGCAAGACCTGCTGGACGCGAAGATCTTTCGCGAAAAGCTCGACGTCGTCCTAAAAGAGAAGAATCTGATACTCACCAAGATCTACAACCGCCCCGCCATCAGTGCCAAAACTATCGCCGAGAAGTACCTCGACGAGTTCGCCCCTCGCCTCGCTTCGATGATTGGTGACACCGTTGCGATCGTCCACGACGCGCTCGATCGCGGAGATCGAATACTGCTCGAGGGGGCGCAGGCGACTTTCCTCGACCTCGATCACGGGACGTACCCGTTCGTCACTTCATCCAATCCCGTCGCCGGCGGCGCGTGCACCGGATCGGGCCTCGGTCCGCGCGACATCACGAGCATCGTGGGCATCGCCAAGGCCTACGTGACGCGTGTGGGCGCCGGTCCGTTCCCCACCGAAGTCGACGGTGACATCGGCGAATTACTGGTCGAACGCGGGCGCGAGTTCGGCACGAACACCGGTCGTCGTCGACGCGTCGGCTGGTTCGACGCCGTCATGGCGCGTCAAGCCGCAAGGCTGAACTCGCTCACCGAGATCGCCCTCACCAAGCTCGACGTGCTCGACACCTTCGACGAGATCCGGGTCTGCGTGGCCTACGAGGCCAACGGCGTGCGATACGAGTACCCGCCGTATCACCAATCGGTGCTGCACGAAGTGAAACCCGTTTACGAAGTTTTGACCGGCTGGAATACTGACATCACCGCGTCGACGCAGTACGCGCAGTTACCGGCCGCGGCCAAGAGTTACGTCAAGTTCCTGGAGCAGACCACGGGCGTCACCATCTCGGTGGTGGGCGTGGGTCCGGGCCGAGAGCAGTTCGTTCGACCATCGTGAGGCGGTGTGTCGTCGTCGGATCTGGCGCACGAGAACACGCGCTGGCTTGGGCGCTCGCGAAGAGCGCGCACGTCGTGGTGACGCCCGGGAACCCGGGTATCGCGGCCCACGGCATCAGGTGCGTCGCCACCCCCTCGACGGAACTCGACGCAGAACTCTTTGTCATCGGTCCCGATCAACCGGTCGTCGACGGGCTCGCCGATCTGTTGCGCGCCCAGGGCAAGACGGTCGTCGGACCGGGTGCTGACGGGGCGCGCCTCGAAGGTTCGAAGGCGTACTTGAAAGAGTTCCTCGCGAGTGCCAACGTGCCGAGCGCCGCCTTCGGCGTCTTCGGCGACGAGAGCGAGGCGTTGTCGTTCCTCGCCTCGATGACACCGCCGTACGTGATCAAGACCGACGGCCTGGCGGCGGGCAAGGGTGTCCTCGTCACGTCGGACTTCGAAGAAGCGTCGGACGACGTTCGAGAGAAATTGAGTGGACGGGCCTTCGGCGGCGCCGGTGCGACGGTGGTGATCGAAGAGGGACTCGACGGTCCGGAATGTTCGTTGATGGTGCTCTGTGACGGAGTGCACGTGACGGCCCTCGCGCCGTCCCAGGACTTCAAACGACTCGGTGACGGCGACGTCGGTGCCAACACTGGAGGGATGGGCGCCTACGCTCCGATGTCGTCGTTGACGTCTGAAGAGTTCGACGACATCATGGAGAGCATCGTGGCACCCACGGTTCGAGAACTCCTACGACGTGACATCGATTACCGGGGCGTTCTCTACGCCGGGATCATATTGACGTCGGCGGGGCCGAAGATCCTCGAATACAACGCGCGCTTTGGCGACCCCGAGACCCAAGTGCTCGTCCCGCTCTACGGCGACCGCCTCTACGAACTCTTGTTGCAAGTCGGCGAAGGTCGCCTCGACGGCCCGCCGCCGGTGGCGACCGGCGCCGCGGTGACGGTAATACTCGCCTCGCACGGTTACCCGCACGCCTCGCGCAAGGGCGACGTCATCGAGGGACTCGGTGACGACGGACAACTCGCGCAGACCGTGGCGGGCGTCACGATCTTTCACGCCGGCACCGCCATCGACGCCGATGGACGCTTCGTCACCACCGGTGGGCGAGCGCTCGCCGTGACCGGGGTTGGCGCGACGCTCACCGAAGCGCGTCGTCGCGCCTATGAAGGGGCGGCGCTCATAACCTTTGAGGGGAGGGTGATGCGCAGCGACATCGCCCTTTCCGTGGCCTAGAGGAGATTGATGATTCCGAGGTATTCCCCCCAGGACGTGGCCGAACTCTTCAGTGACGAGCATCGTTTCGATACCATGCTCGAGGTCGAACTACTGGCCGCCGAGGGCCTCGCGGAACAAGGCGTTCTTCCCTACGGCGAGGTCGTGAAACTGCGCCAACGTCGTCCGGTGATCGACGCGGAATTCGTGGCCGAGGTCGATGAACGCGAGCAGGTCACCAACCACGACACCGCGGCCTTCGTCGACGTCGTGCAGTCGCGCATCGGAATGCCCGAAGGGGCATGGATTCATTACGGCCTGACGTCCTCGGACGTCGTCGATACCGCTCTCTGTTCAAACCTCGCTCAGGCCATGGACATCGTGATCACCGAGGCGATCGCCCTTCGTGACGCGCTGACTCGGCGCGCCGTCGCCTCGATCGACATTCCGATCACGGGACGCACGCACGGCATGCACGCCGAACCGACGACGTTCGGGGCGAAGTTCGCGCTGTTCGCGTTGCAGGTCCAACGCGACGTCGGACGCGCGCAGCACGCGCGTACGTCAATCGCGGTCGGCAAGCTTTCCGGGGCCGTCGGTACGTTCTCCAACATCGATCCCGCGGTCGAAGAGTACGTCTGTTCACGTCTCGGACTCGTCGCGGTCCCGGCAACGCAAGTCATCGCGCGAGACCGGCACGCCGAGGTGCTCTACGCGTGCGCGTCGCTCGGTACCGCGATCGAGCAGTTCGCGCTCGAGGTACGCCACCTGGCTCGCAGCGAAGTCGGCGAGGCCGAGGAACCGTTCACCGCAGGACAGAAGGGTTCGTCGGCGATGCCGCACAAGCGCAATCCCGTTCTTTCCGAACGACTCTGCGGGCTGAGTCGAGTACTGCGGGGCTACCTACAGGCCGGTCTCGAAGACGTCGCCTTATGGCACGAGCGCGACATCTCGCATTCGAGCGTCGAACGAGTCATCTTGCCCGACGCTCTGCAACTCACGGTGTACATGTTGCGCAAGGCGACCGGTCTCGCCAACGGATTGGTCTTGCACCCGGAGCGAGCACTCGAGAATCTCACGACCGGCTCGCTCGGGCTCGTCTTCTCACAATCAGTGCTCCTCGCCCTCGTGGATTCGGGAATGTCGCGCGACGACGCCTACCGCGTCGTGCAAGCGGCGGCCCGGCGCGCAATCGAGGAGCGCCGCAACTTCCGCGACGTTGTGGAGAACGACGATGACGTGACTTTGAGCAACGACGCGTTAGCCAAGGCCTTCGACACCGATCGACTGCTCGCTCATCGCGGCCGCTTCCTGGACGCGTTGGAGTGGCGTTCGTGAGCGAGCTCGGATTGACGCCGCTCTACACCGGAAAGGTGCGCGACCTCTACACCGTCGACGAACGACACCTTCTGATGGTCGCGTCGGATCGGCTGAGTGCGTTCGACGTGGTCATGGCCGAGACGATCCCCGAGAAGGGTCGAGTGCTCACCGGGATTACGAACTTCTGGATTCAAGAGTTCGGCGACACCGTGGCGTCGTCACTCGTGAGTTGCGACCCCGCGGTCATCGAAAAGTCCGTGCCCGGGTTTCTCGGTCAAACGCAGTGGCACGGACGAGCGATGCTCGTGCGAAAAGCTGACATGCTGCCGCTCGAGTGCATTGTTCGGGGCCGCCTCGCCGGGTCGGCGCTCAACGAGTACGTTGCGCGTGGCACGGTCAATGAGATCATGGTGGCGCCCGGACTCCAACTGACCGATGCGTTCGCGGAACCGATGTTCACACCGTCGACGAAGGCCGCGTCGGGTCACGACGTCAATATCAGTGTCGAGCGAGCGGCGCTCTTGGTTGGTGCCGATCGGGTTCACCACGCCCAGGCGCTGTGCGTCGACCTCTTCACGCGCGCCGCCGCCGCGCTCGCGACGAAGGGACTGATTCTCGCCGACACGAAATTTGAACTTGGATTCGTCGACGACGAACTCGTTCTCTGTGACGAAGTGATCACTCCGGATTCGTCGCGTATCTGGCCGGCTGACGAGGTTCGTTCCGGCGAGACGCCACCATCATTCGACAAACAACCGTTCCGCGATTGGCTCGATACACAGGCGTGGGACCGCACGCCGGCACCGCCGAAGGTCCCCGACGACGTGGTCGCGACCACGTCCGCTCGTTACGTCGACGCATATGAACGCGTGACTGGGAACTCGATCGGTGACTGGTACGGTGCTTCGTCATGAACTACTTCGTAATCGTCGACGTGACTCTGCGCAAGGGCATCGCCGATCCGGAAGGCTCCACGATCGAGCGCGCGCTACCCGCGCTCGGCTTCACCGGCGTCACCAACGTTCACGCGGGAAAGTCCTTTCGATTCGACGTCGAAGCCGAGAACGAAGAGGCGGCGCTCGAGAAGGCCGCGTCGTTGGCGCAGCGACTTCTCTCCAATCCAGTGATCGAAGACGCGTCGGCCCGGATGGGAGATCGTTAGACCATGTCGCGAATCGGTGTCATCGTTTTCCCCGGCTCGAACTGTGAGTACGACGCTGTTGCGGCGATCGAACGCCTGGGCGATCAGGCAGAGTTGGTCTGGCATACGCGCACTGACCTCGACGGCATTGACGGCGTCATCCTTCCCGGGGGCTTCGCTCATGGGGACTACCTGCGGCCCGGGGCGCTCGCGCGCTTTTCACCGGTGATGGGTGCGGTCGATCGTTTTGCCGCTGAAGGCGGACCCGTGCTCGGCATCTGCAATGGCTTCCAGGTCCTCGTCGAGGCCGCAATGCTGCCCGGCGCCTTGCAGAAAAATCGCGGTTTGACCTTCCTCTGCCAGCCAACGACGCTCGTCGTCTCCTCGACGTCGTCGGTGTTGACTCGCGCGGCGAGCGTCGGTCAAGAGCTCGTGGTACCCATCAATCATTTTTCAGGTTCTTACACCTGCGATGACCAGACGCACGACGAGCTCGTGCGAAACGGCCAGATCGTGCTCCGCTACAAGGAGAACCCCAACGGATCGCGCGACGACATCGCGGGCGTGACCAACAAAGCCGGCAACGTCGTCGGCCTGATGCCTCACCCGGAGCGCGCGATGTCGACGCTCCTCGGTAGCGCCGACGGCGTGGTGCTCTTCGAAGGTTTCCTCGGCGCCACCGTCGAGCAGTCGGCTCTCGCGCATTGAGGCTCGAACTGGTCCCCGTAGTGTGGTCTCGTGAGTAGCCCCCAGCCCCTTCACCGCGCGCTGGGTCTCACCGATTCTGAGCTCGATGCCATCCGTGAAGTCCTTGGTCGCGAGCCCAATTCGCTCGAACTGGCGCTCTACGGCGTGATGTGGAGCGAACACTGCTCTTATAAGTCGTCGCGAATCCATTTACGCCGTCTCCCGACCGAGGCGCCGCACGTGCTCGTGGGTCCCGGCGAGAACGCCGGTGTCATCGACGCGGGCGACGGCATCGCCGTCGCCATTCGGATCGAGAGTCATAACCACCCGTCGGCCATCGAGCCCTACCAGGGAGCGGCCACTGGCGTCGGCGGGATTCTGCGCGACGTGTTCACGATGGGCGCGCGACCTCTCGCCGTGATGGACCCGCTGTTTTTCGGGGAGTTAAGTGACGCGCGTCAACGGTGGTTGGTCGAGGGCGTCGTCTCGGGCATCTCGGGCTACGGCAACTCAGTGGGCGTGCCGACGATTGGCGGCGAGCTGACCTTCGACGAGTGTTACGCGTCCAATCCTCTCGTCAACGTACTGTGCTGCGGCGCGTTACCCACTGAGCGCCTGATACTCGGGGTCGCGTCGGGGGTCGGCAACCTCGCGGTGCTGCTCGGCTCCTCGACCGGGCGCGACGGGATCGGCGGCGTGTCGGTGCTGGCCTCGGCCGGCTTTGACGGCGCCGACGGCGCTGAGTCACTGGACGACGCCAAGCGGCCGAGTGTCCAGGTCGGCGACCCCTACGAGGAGAAGCGACTTATCGAGGCGTGCCTGGCGTTGCTCGATGACGGATTGGTGGTCGGCATCCAAGACCTCGGTGGCGCGGGCATCGTCTGTGCGACGAGTGAGACCGCGGCGCGCGGCGGCGTGGGAATGGACGTCGACGTCACGGCGATTCCGCTGCGCGAGGCCGGAATGCAGCCCTTTGAGATCATGACGTCCGAGAGTCAAGAACGGATGCTCGCCATCATCACGCCCGAGAATTGGGACGCCGTGGCGGCGTTGTGCGCCAAGTGGGAGGTTCGCGCCTCGATCGTGGGCCACGTCGTCGAACCGACGGTTGACGCGAACGGTCGTGCCGTCGCGATGCTGCGGGTTCGTCAGGGATTCGACGGCGAGGTATTGGCTGAGGTGCCGGCGAGTTCGTTGGCCGACGAAGCTCCTCTCTATGAGCGACCAATGACCCGTCCCACCGACCTCGACGCGGTGAACGCCGATGACCCGAGTGACGACGAGCCGGTGGGATCGCCGAACGATGACCTGTTGGACCTGCTGGTGGACCCCGCGTGGGTCTATCGCCAGTACGACTCACAACTCTTCTTGAATACCGTCGTCGGTCCGGGCCGCGACGCCGCGCTGCTGCGCCTGGCCGGACCGGGCCTGCCGCATTCCGAGCGCGGCATCGCACTGTCAACTGACTCGAATCCTCGGTGGTGCGCACTGGATCCGCGCACCGGCACCGCGTTGACGGTCGCTGAAAGCGTGGCGAACCTGGCCTGCGTGGGAGCGACGGCGAAGGCCGTCGTGAACTGTCTCAACTTTGGCAACCCCGAACACCCCGAGGTGATGTGGCAACTCTCAGAATCAATCGACGGCATGACCGAGGCCTGCCGGGGCCTGGGACTCCCCGTGATCGGCGGCAACGTCTCGCTCTACAACGAGAGCGGTGGGCACGATATCGACCCGACGCCCGTCGTCGGGCTCCTCGGCGTCATCGACTCCCTCGTCGCGCCACCACCCGGTTGGGGGTGGCGCCAGGGCGATGCCATCGTGCTCGTGGGCACCCGTCACGCGAAGTCCCACTACCGCTTCCCCCTCGGAGGATCGCGATGGGCGACGCGGCGTGGGCGACGTGGTGGTCACCTCGCGCACTTTGACGCCGAGACGCTCGCCGCGGCGATCGACTTCGTCGCTGGCGAAGTCGCGGCGATCTGCGCGGGATCACCCAGCGACGTGACGGCCGTTCACGACATCGGCGGTGGCGGACTCGCCGTGGCGTTGGCCGAAATGGTCGCCATCACCGCCCTCGGCGCAGACGTTGCGGAACTCGAAAGCCACGCCGAACTGTTCTCCGAGTTCCCGGGTCGCTTCGTGATGGCCACGAACGACATCGAGGCATTTCTCGCCCGAGCAGGGGCGGCCGGTGTGCCCGTCACGCATCTGGGCACCGTGGGCGGCCAAGATCTTCGCATCGGATCGATGATCAACGTCTCGGTCCAAGATGTTGGCTCGCGTCGGCGCGGTGCGCTCGAAGAGTCGCTGGCGGCGCTCGGTTAGCGAGCCGCTTTCAATTCGTCGAGTATCTCGTCGGGCACCCGCAGATCACCAGTTCGGCCGAATCCGAGGAAGACGTCGGTCTTGTAGGTGCCGTGATAGTCCGATCCGCCCGTCGGGATCATTCCGGCGTCTCTCGTGAGCTTGACCATCAGGGCGCGAATCCCGGCGCTCGCGCTGCCGTAGTTCGCTTCGATCCCGGCGAAACCTCGCTCTCGCAGTGATGCCATGACCCGAGGCATGGTGGCCTCGATCGACGTCGGATTGATCTCGTCGACGTAGTTGACCAACGGGTGCGCAATGGAGAACACGGTACCCGAGCCTTTGGCGGCTTCCACGAACTCCTCAATGGGCATGCTGGTCTTGGAGACGTAGGCGGCGCCTTCGGTGCCGAGCCAGTCGGTGAAGACCCCGTTCCACGTGTCCTCGTTCTGTTCGCCAATCAACTCGGGGTGCAGGTCGATCATGGCTCGCGCGAAATGCGGGCGGCCGATGGAATCCACGTTCCCGGTCATTTCGGTCAAATACGCGAGTGTGAGGTCCTCAAACCCCTTCTCCTGAAGCAGCGTCACCAACAGGTGATTGCGATTGTCACGGTCGTGGCGCAGCGAGGCCAGCTTCTTCTGGAGCGGATGTTCGGCGTCCAGTGGCAAGAAGTAGGCGAGCACGTGGACGTTGCGAGGTTTGGTGACCCCGTCGCGAACCTTCGGGAACTGCGTGTCGCGCAGCGAGACTTCGACGCCGGTCACCAGTTCGAGGCCGAGCCTGGCGCACGCGGCCGACATCTCGTCGTGGCTCAGCGTCGTGTCGTGGTCGGTGAGCGCGATTGCCGAAATACCCAGATCGTGTGCCTTTTCGGCCAACTGCGTCGGGGTGTCCGAACCGTCGGAGAACGATGAGTGAGTGTGAAGATCCAGCACCCCAGTAGCGTACAGAGGTCGATAGGGAGTGGGCGTCTGTGCGACAATTACTCAGTGCCTTCTGAGATGAAATTCCAAACTGAAGAGGGCGCGTGAAAGAAGCCTGCGGCGTCGTTGGAATTGTCGCACCCGGTCGCAGCGTCTCGCATCTCTGTTACGACGCGCTCTACGCCCTCCAGCACCGTGGTCAAGAGTCGGCCGGTATGGCGACGTTCAACAACCACCAGATCACGGTCGTCAAGGACAACGGACTGGTGAGTCACGTGTTCGCCGAGACGACGCTACGAGCGTTGGCCGGCGATTTCGTCATCGGCCACACTCGCTATTCGACGTCGGGATCGGCCAACTGGACCGCGGCCCAGCCGGTCTACCGTTCCGCCGGGACGTCGGGCTTCGCGATCGCGCACAACGGCAACCTCACGAATACCACGGCGCTCGCCGAAGAGGCGGGCATCCAGTTCACGTCGATGCTGTCCGATTCAGACCTCGTCGCCGAACTGCTGGCGCGCGAAGTCGAATCGGGCATCTCTCTCGCGAAGGCACTCGGCGTCGTGCTCGCGCGCACCGAAGGCGCCTATTCGATGGTCGTGCTCGAAGCCGGCGAGATTCACGCGGTTCGCGATCCCTACGGCTTTCGGCCGCTCTGTCTGGGGCGCTTCGGCAGCGAAGCGCAGCCCGAGGGCTGGATCGTCGCGTCGGAATCTCCGGCGTTGGACGTCGTGGGCGCCACGTTCGTTCGCGAGATTTCGCCCGGCGAGATGGTGACGATCTCGAACAAGGAAATCTCGTCGGTGCAACTGCTCGATCCCGCTGAAGGCAAGCAAAAGCTTTGCATCTTCGAGTTCGTGTATTTCGCTCGACCCGATACGTACCTCATGGGCCATCAGGTCCACACGACGCGACGTCGGATGGGCGAGTTGCTCGCCGCGCAGTCTTCGGTCGACGCCGACATCGTGATGGGCGTACCGGACTCTGGGGTCCCGGCGGCCGAAGGATTCGCCAAGGCCTCGGGGATACCGTTCGGCTACGGACTCGTGAAGAATCGCTACATCGGTCGAACGTTCATCTCGCCGGATCAGAGTCTTCGTGCCGCGACCGTACGGCGCAAGCTCAACCCGCTGCGCGAGAACATCGAGGGTCAGCGACTTATCGTCGTCGATGACTCGATCGTGCGCGGCACGACGACGCGTGAGATCGTGAAGATGCTCCGTGACGCCGGCGCCAAAGAAGTGCACCTGCGTATCTCGTCCCCGCCGTTCATGAACCCCTGTTACTACGGCATCGACACGCCCACGCGCGATGACCTGCTCGCGGCGAACAACACGATTCCCGAGATGAATGAGTTCATCGGGTCGGACTCACTCGAGTTCATCTCGCTGGAGAACTTGCGCAGCGCCATCCAACTCGACGGTGAGTGCTGTGACGCCTGCCTCACCGGCTCGTACCCCGCGCCAACACCGGTCGTGTTGGGAACCGCAGGCAGTCGCTGGTGAGCCGTCTGCTCGAACAGCCCCTCAACGGCACGACGTACGCAAGTTCGGGAGTGTCGATTGAAGCGGGTGATGCGTCGGTCGAGCGGATTAAGGACATCGTGGCGAGCACGAAGCGACCCGAGGTGTTGGGCGGCATCGGCGGCTTCGGGGGACTCTTCGCCCTCGACACCTCGAAGTACACCTCGCCGGTATTGGTCGCCTCGGCCGACGGCGTCGGCACGAAGCTCGACATCGCGCGTCAAGTTGGTCGATACGACTCGGTCGGCATTGACCTCGTGGCGATGTTGGTCGACGACCTCGCCTGCGTCGGCGCCGAACCGCTCTTTCTGTTGGACTACGTCGCGGTCGGCAAACTCGAACCGGCGCGTCTCAAAGAGTTGGTGACCGGCATCGCCGAAGGTTGTCGACGGGCGAATACGGCACTCCTCGGCGGTGAGACCGCCGAACACGCGGGGGTGATGGCGCCCGATGACCTTGACGTCGCGGGCTTTGCCGTGGGCGTCGTCGAACGTGGCGAAGAACTCGGCCCCGAGCGCGTACGCGCCGGCGACGTGTTGGTCGGATTCACGTCGCCGGGACTTCGCTCGAATGGCTACTCGTTGGCCCGGCGCGTCCTCGTCAATGACGTCGGTGACCTCAGTGCGCCGGCGTGGGACGGCGCCGACCACAGCCTCGGCGACGAACTCCTCGTGCCGTCGGTCATCTACGCCCCGACCATCACGGCGCTTCGAAAGGAACTCGGCGGAGCGGTCCACGGGTGCGCGCACATCACGGGCGGGGGGATCGTCGGTAACGTCGCGCGAATTCTGACTTCGGAGCTCGACGCGCTGATCGACATGGACAGTTTCGAAACTCCGGAGATCTTCTTTGAGATCCAGCGCCGCGGTCGCGTGCACGCCGACGAGATGGTCCGCGTATTCAACTGCGGACTCGGCATGGTCGTGGCCCTGGAGGCGAGTACCGCGGATGCGGCGATATCGATCGCGTCGGCCAATGGTGTAATCGCGATGGAGGTCGGGTCGGTCACGTCCGGCACAGGGGAGGTGGTGTTGTCATGAGCGACGCCCGCGAGCGAGTCCGTGCACATCTACTCGAACATTCGGTTCGACGCGGTGAGTTCATTCTGAAATCTGGTCGATCGTCGACGTGGTTCATCGACTCCAAGAAGACCATCTGCGCTCCGGAAGTCATGATCGATCTCGCGACGTTGATCCTGGAGCGGCTCCCGGATGACGCCACCGCGATCGGTGGACTGACGATGGGCGCCGACGGCGCGACATTCATCACTGCCGGTGTGGCCGCCACTCGCGGGAGAAATCTCAACGCGTTCAGTGTTCGCAAAGAGGTGAAGGACCACGGGGCGGGCGGTCGTATCGCCGGCGTCCTGGAACCGGGCGATCGGGTCGTGATCACTGAGGACACCGTCACTCGTGGAACGAGTCTGCTCGAAGCCGCGCACGTCGTGCGCGACTACGGCGCCGAAGTGATCTTGCTGTTGGCGGTCGTCGACCGCGGCGGCACGGTGCGCGCCATGGCGGCCGAAGAGGGAATCGCATTCGACGCGCTCTTCACTTCACAAGACCTGGGATTCACCAACGAAGAGATGTAACTACTTGGCGAGCACCTCGATGACCCGCTCGCGCCACGCCATTCGCGGTTCGTATTTCTCTTCGGGCGTGTGACCGAATCGCACCACGACCGCGTCGAGTTCCGGCACGACTGAGATCATTTGTCCCTCGTAGCCATTCGCCCAGTACGTGCCGAACTCGTCGCCGCTGACCCACCACATCCACGAATAGAGGTGGCCGCTCGACGCTTCGACGCTCAACGGAACCTGAGCGGTCGCGGCCCACTCGCGCGAGATGAGTTGCTGGCCATTCCATTCACCACCGCGCAAGTAGAGCAGTCCAAATTTCGCAAAATCGAGGGCGTGCGCGTGCACGAAGCTCGACGCGACAAAGACGCCGCTCGTGTCAAAGGTCGCCACGGCGCTCGTCATCCCGATCGGTGTGAACAGTCGACGTTCGAGGTACTCGCGATAGTCGTTGCCGTAGCCCACGAGGTCCGCGACGACACGACTCAAGATGTTGGAGGTGCCACTCGAGTAGTTGTAGAACGTGCCCGGCTCGTGAGCGAGGGGCAGCGCGGCGGTGAAGGCGGCCATGTCGTCCTTGCCCTCCCCGTACAGCATGTCGAGCACGTGACTCGTTTGACCGATGTGGTACTCCTCGACAAAGGCGAGGCCGTCGCGCATAGCCAGCAGGTCGCGCACTTGGATCTGGTGGCGAGGGTCAGATTCGTCACTCCACTCCGGCACCCGTGCGAGTTGATCAGGATTCAAGCGACCTTCATCGACCAAAGTGCCGACGATCATATGCAGGATCGATTTGGCCATCGACCACGAGAGAAGTTGACTTTCGGCCGTGATCGGTTCGGCCGGGCGGTCGAAGTGGAACTGCTCGCCGCCGTAGCGCTCGAAGAGGACTTTGCCACCCTGCACGACGACCACGGCATTCGTGACCGCGAGGTTCTCGTCGCTGAACATCTCGTCGACGACGGCGTCGAGCTCGTCTTGATTCGCGGACTCACCCCGGGGCCACTCGTGCGTCGGCCAGGCGACGTCCGACTTCTGGGCCGCGAAACGCGGCTGCACTGAAGGCAGTTTGTCCATTTTCCTCCGGTTCTCTCGTGCATTGTCGCACGTCTGGCTTGTGACACCTCCTCAGTAGGTTCGGCGCATGTCGTTGTCCGGGGAGCCTGAGGTCGAAGAGTATTTCTACCGGTCCTCGTCGACCTCAAATCGTCACCGAAATCGCGTCAGTGCCTACTACGTGCTGCGCGTTCGAGGATCGAAGGTGGTCGCGCGCATCGAGCCGCTCGGACTGGTGCCGGCGTCGATTGGCGACGAGCAACTGGCGATCCAGCGTCTCCGACGCAACCTGGTCGTCGCCGGAACATGGCAGGAGACGCCGAGCGGACGTCATTCGCGCCAGCGTGTCGCGAGCGCCGAGGTGGTCACCACGAAAAAGGTCGCCCCACAGAGCTCGTGAGGAGTCCATGGGGCGACCTTCCTGGTGGTCGAGACCGGCGTCGATCCGGTGACCTCACGCTTTTCAGGCGCGCGCTCTACCGACTGAGCTACTCGACCTCCTCGTCACCCTTTCGGGTGTCGAGCGGACCTGACGGGATTTGAACCCGCGACCTCCGCCTTGACAGGGCGGCGTGCACTCCGAGCTGCACCACAGGTCCTCGGTGTTCCCAAGGTCGAGACCCCGAGACGCGAATCGTAAGTCTATATGGTCTCGACCTCGCACTTCGAGGGCGACGATATGGGCGAATCGAGCGCTCCTCGTAGGATGCCCTTCGTGCGATTCGACGACGGGACGACGTTCTCGTGAGTCTCGCAATCGTCCTCCTCGTCCTCCTCGCCGGTCTCATTCACGCGCTCTGGAACGCGATGGTCAAGGGTATCGCCAGTCAGTCGACGAGTTTCGCGTTGATGAACGTGGGGATCGCGGTAGTGAGTTGGATCACCTTGCCATTCATAGGACTGCCGCGAGCCGCGGCGTGGCCCTTCATCCTCGCCTCCACGGCCTGTCACATCGGGTACGAACTGTTCTTGATGGGTTCGTACCAACGCGCGAATTTCTCGCGCGCCTATCCGATCGCGCGCGGTGCCGCTCCGTTGCTGGTCGCCATTGGTGGACTCGTCTTCGCCAGTGAGCACCTCGGCGCCCGCGGGATCCTCGGAATCTTCTTCATTGTCGTTGGAGTGGTCAGCTTGGCGTACGTCCGCAATTCGACGAAGCTCGATCGTGCGGGAATCTATTGGGCGCTGGCGACCGGCGCGGCCATCGCGGTCTACACCGTAGTTGACGGTCTCGGCGTTCGACGAAGTCACGACACGCTGCGATACGCCGCAGTGCTCTTCGTCTTTCAATCGTCGCTGTGGTTGATCGCCGTGGTCATTCGTCGCGGCTGGCGTTGGACTGACAATAGGTCGACGATCAAAATCGGTCTCCTCGCCGGACTCATGTCGCTCGTTGCCTACACCGTTGTCCTGTACGCGCAGACGAGAGCGCCCCTCGGGGTCGTGAGCGCCCTTCGTGAGACCGGTGTCGTATGGGCCGCGGCGATCGGCGTCGTGTTCTTTAAAGAAGGCAAGGCTCGCGCCATCATGATGCCCGCACTGGTCGTCGTCGCGGGAATCGCGTTGTTGAGTCTGGCCTAACGCGAGAATCGCGTCGTCGATAGGCTCGACCACACGTGACCGAGGAGGAATCGCCATTTCTGATCGGGTTGAGGTCGAAACTCTGAAGGTCGGTCAAGGCGGCGGCCGTGATCTCCTCGCCGACCTCTATCGACCACCGAATCCCAACGGTTGCGGTGTGCTGCTCATCTACGGCGGCGCATTCGTGGAAGGGGATCGGCGACAACTCGGCGGCTACGGCATCGCGCTGGGTCGTGCGGGCTACACCTCGCTCGCCTGCGAGTACCGACTGGCCGGCGAGGCTCTGTGGCCGGCCGCGATCGACGACGTCCGTACGGCGTTCCGTTACTTTCACAGCGAAGCGAAGTCGCTCGGTCTCGCCAGTTCTCGGTTGGCGGTGTCCGGAAACTCGGCCGGAGGCTGTCTGTCGTTGTTGCTCGCCGGCACCAGTCCGCTTCGCGTCGCGGCCGCGATCGCTTTTTACGCGCCGACGGATTTCTTGAGTGATGATGCCCGGTCCAAGGGTTCCCCGAAGAGCTTGAAGTACCTGCTCGGTGACGACGTCTCTGACGAACGCCTCCAAGCCATGAGCCCGATCACCTACGTCGGGCCAAGTTTTCCGCCGACGTTGCTCTTGACCGGGAATCGCGACGCGAGGGTCGATTGGAAGGAGAGTGTGCGCATGTGTGAATCGCTGAACGACGCCGGATCGCGCGCTGAACTTCACGTCTTTGACGGTCTCGAGCACGCCTTTGACCTGGCGCCGGAGTGCGGACGATTGAGTGCTGCGCTCATGACGCGCTTTCTCGACAGTCACGTCCTCGAGTCGTCACCTCGCGGCATCATGAACTAGCGCCGCTCGATCATTGCGTCAGATTCACGGTCGCGATTGGGACGACGTCAACCGTCCGAGAGAACCAGACAAAAAGGGTGGCCCACTGGATCGAGGTAGACCCGGAAGGTAGTGCCCGGTTGGTACTCATGTTTCGTCGCGCCAACTGCCAAGGCGTGTGCTTCGCCCTCGTCGAGGTCCGGGACGAGAAAGTCCAAGTGGAGTTGTTGCGGGACCGCCCCCGTGGGCCAGGTCGGCGCCACGTAATTCGCGACCTTTTGGAATGCGATCGTCGGATGCTCGCCGTTGTCGAGTTCGATCCATTCGACTTCATCGGGCTTGAAATCGCCGAGGGGCTCGACGTCGAGACCGGTCAGTCGCGAGTAGAAGTTGGCCAGTGCAATGGGATCGGGACAGTCCATTCCCACGAGTTGGAATCGGGGTCGCACGTCGGTCATCTACTTCTCCTTCGTCGTGAAGCCATCGTTTCGCCAGGACATGAGGTCACTCTATCCATAGCGTCCGATCAGACAGTGTCGAATTCGTGACGGGACTAGCGAGGTGTCGTGAACTTTCTCGTCGCCTCGGCGTACCAGGCGGCCGATGGTTTAGGAGTTCGCTCGAACGTCGTGCGATCTACGGCGACGATGCCGAACTTTGGGCGATAGCCAAAGGTCCACTCGAAGTTGTCGAGCAGCGACCATTGAAAATAGCCACGGACATCGATGCCGTCAGCGAGGACGTTCGAGAGTCCGGCGAGAGCTCCCGTCAGGTAGCGAATCCGCTGCTCGTCGTCATCGGTGCCGATCCCGTTCTCGGTCATGATGATCGGGATGTCCACCATCGAGGCGGTCCGGCGAATCGTGTACTCGACGCTCTGGGGCCAGAAGAGATATCCCATCTCGGTGAGTTCGCCTTCGGGGTGGGCCACCAGTCCGTCGGGTCCAAAGACGAATTTGGTGTAACACTGCACGCCGAAGTAGTCGTCGTCGCCCACCGCGCGCAGATATTCATCTTCCACTTCGTGGCGAAATGATTCCACCAATTCCTCGCCTCCGGGTAACGCTTCGTATTCGTGCATCGACAACGTCATGCCGATCGGATAATTGCCGGGCGTCGAGCGCAGCGCGTCACGCATCGCGACGTGGCAGGCCCGCATGGCGACGTTCACTTTGGAGAATCGGTTCCAATCGCTCTGCGCCGGGGGGAACAGGCCCATCAAATAGCCCATCAGCGCGACGATGTTGGGTTCGTTCACAGTGCAGGCGATGCCGATCAAGTCGCCGAGCGCGTCGCCCACGACTCGTGCGTAGTCCTCCATGAGTGTCGCGATCTCGGGGCTTTCGAATCCGCCGAGGTCCGCGACCCACAGAGGCAGGGTGAAGTGGTGCAGTGTGACGACCGGCAGGATCGACCGGGCGTGACAAGCTTCGAGCATTCCTCGGTAGTGCGCGAGCGCCTCGGAATCGAATTCGCCACGTTGCGGTTCTATCCGCGCCCATTCGACCGAAAGCCGGTACGAGTTCAATCCCAATTCGCTGATCAGATCGAGGTCCTGTTCGTAGCGGTTCCACGAGTCACAGGCGTCGCCGCTCACTTCCGCGCAGTGAGTCCCCTCGGCGCGTTCGTAGCGCCACCAGTCTGTGTTGGAACCGCCGCCCTCGGTCTGATACCCCGAGGTCGAGGTGCCCCAGAAGAAACGTTCTGGAAAATGGACTTCGCGTTGTGTCATGACGAGAATCTAATTTGCCCAGCGCACCCGCGTCGATGGCGCCTTACGACTACCTCGCAGCGCCCTCAGCGACGAGGCTCCGCTGACCATAGATAAAGTGAGCAGCGACACGTCGTTCGAGAAGGGGATGAATGGAGGACGCGACGCCTGAACGCAAGCCGGCCAGTTCATCGACGAAGGAGCATCAACGGACCGTTCTCGCCTCGATCGCGTCGGCGCCGGCGACTGATTTCGAACGCGCCAGCCGCGGAATGATCGCGCCCGGCGCGCCGCGACAAGTGGCGGGACGATTCGGTCAAGTTCTGTGGGACCTTGACGCCTACGCGTTCTTGGATGACCCGGGAACCATTGAACCACCGAGCACCGTGAATCCCAGTCTTTGGCGCCAGGGTCGGCTCAATAACATTTCCGGGCTCTTCGAAGTGACGCCGTCAATTTTCCAAGTACGGGGCATGGACATCTCCAACGTGACCTTCATCTCCGGAGAGACCGGGTGGATCGTCATCGATCCACTCACTTCTGAAGAGACGGCCCGCGCGGCGCTGGACATGGTCAACGAGCACCTCGGCGAACGGCCCGTGCGTGCCGTCATCTACACCCACAGTCACACCGACCACTTTGGCGGAGTTCGTGGAGTGGTGAGCGATGACGACGTCGCGAGTGGTCGCGTGCCGGTCATTGCGCCTCAGGGTTTCCTCGAGGCGGCGATAAGCGAGAACGTTCTCGCGGGCACGGTCATGATTCGCCGCGCCATGTATATGTATGGCGTGTTGCTCCCCAAGGACGCGCAGGGCCACGTCGACACGGGGCTCGGCAAGGGGATGCCCGGCTTGCCGAGCGTGTCGCTCCTGGCGCCCACGCACGAGGTAGCCGTGACCGGCGAGGAGTTGATCGTTGACGGCGTGCGACTCATTTTCCAGATCACGCCCGGCACTGAGGCGCCCGCGGAAATGAACATTTTCATACCCGACGAGCGCGCTCTTTGTATGGCCGAGAACTGCACGGCGAATCAGCACAACGTCTACACGCTTCGCGGCGCGCAAGTCCGCGACGCGCTTATGTGGAGCAAGTACATCGACCAGTCACTCGAGTTCTACGCCCACCAGTGCGACGTCCTCTTCGCGAGTCACCATTGGCCGAGGTGGGGACAGAACGACTTGGCGGAGTACTTAGCGAGCCAACGCGATGCCTATCGCTTCGTGCACGACCAGACCCTGCGACTAGCGAATCACGGTCGGACAATGACCGAGATCGCCGAAGAGCTCGTGATGCCCGCGGGCCTGGGCGACGAGTTCTTCAATCGCGGGTACTACGGAACGCTCTCGCACAACGCCAAGGCCGTGTACCAGCGCTACCTCGGCTGGTTCGACGGCAATCCGGCGCACCTCAATCCCCATCCGCCAGTGGAAGCGGCGAAGCGTTACGTGGCGTTCATGGGCGGGGCGCACGCCGTGCTGGACCAGGCTCGTGTCTCGTTCGCCGAGGGCGACTATCGATGGGTAGTCGAAGTCGTCAACCACGTGATCTTCGCCGAGCCGGACAATGCGACAGCGCGGCTCTTGCAGGCCGACGCACTCGAACAACTCGGCTACCAGAGCGAGTCGGGACCATGGCGTGACTTCTACCTGAGCGGAGCGATGGAACTTCGAACGAACGGGACGGCGCTGAAGGGGCTCGCGGGTAACGCCCTGGGATCGGGCATCGTCGGCTCGATGACGCCAGAACTCCTGCTCGACCTCATAGGTGTTCGTCTCAATGGACCAAGTTCCGCGGACTTCGCGATCGAGGTCGATCTCGTCATCGCCGATCGAGGAGACGAGCGCTGGAGTTTCGGCGTTCGAAACGGCGCGCTGCACGCTCGGCGCGACGCGCGAAGCGCTGCTTCGGTCGGCGTCATCAGTTCGATCGCTGCGTTCGCGGTATTCGCCACGGGGTCCACGAGCTTCGACGAATTGAGTGCGCGCGACGACTTTCAAGTCACGGGCGACGTGGCGGGTCTTCGCGAACTCGTCGAGCACTTGGACGTGTTCGAATTCGGATTTGAGATCGTGCTGCCCTGAATCGGTCCCTCGCTTCATCGGTACAATGTCATGAAAATCCCAGAGAAAGCGGTGCCCCATGACCTCGAACTTGCGTGCCGAGACGATTTTCTTCGATTCCTACGACGACCAACCGGTCGAGGCGTATCTCGCGACCACCGACGGTGAGAGCGTCGGTGGGGTCGTGGTCATTCATCACTTCCCGGGATATGACGAAGCAACCAAGGAGATCGTCCGTAAGTTCGCGGCGAACGGCTACAACGCGATTTGCGTGAACCTTTACTACCGCCAGACGCCCGACGTGAGTTCTGACGACGCGGCTGCGGCGGCCCACGCGCGCGGTGGCGTTGCGGACGATCAACTGGTTGGTGACGTCGGAGCGGCCGCGGCGTACCTGCGCGCACTGACGAATTCGAATAAGAAAGCCGGCGTGATCGGCTACTGCTCCGGGGGACGACAGTCGGTGCTCTCGGCGTGCAGCCTCGACCTCGACGCCGCCGTGGATTGCTACGGCGCCTTCGTCGTCATGAGCCGGCCCGAGAGCACGATGACGTCCATCGTGGATCTACTGCCCAAACTTTCATGCCCGCTGCTCGGCCTGTTCGGGACCGAAGACCAGTATCCGTCGCCCGAGCAGACTGAGACGCTTCGAGAGTTGCTCACCAAAGACGCGAAGGACTTCACGTTCCATGAGTACGAAGGCGCGGGACACGCCTTCTTCGCCGTCGATCGCCCGTCCTATCGACCCGAGGTCGCGACCGAAGCGTGGGGCGAGATCTGGAAGTTCTACGCTCAGCACCTCTCGAGCGCGAAGTAGTTCGTCATGTGCACCTACGAAGCTGAACGTATTTCGGTGACCGGCAGCGCCAAGGGCGCCCACGGATGGTTTCGCGCGACCGACGCGACGGTCTATTACGACCACCCCATCCACTTCGGTGCCGGCCACGCCCTGATGGTGGACGTCATTAATCCCTCGCTCGGAGCGAGTTCGCGAGTGGGGATCGAATTGAACGCCGAATCGGCGCGCGAACTGGCTCTGGCGATACTGCGCTCACTCGATGGCGTTCCCGCGGGCCTGCTCGAAAGTTAGCGGTGTCGGGCACCGAACTCTCCGCGAAGGACGAAGCACGCAACAAAGCTGACGACCGCTACAAGTGGGTCGTGCTCTCCAACACAACGCTCGGCATGCTCATGGCCACGATCGACATCTCGATCATGCTCATCGCGCTGCCCGACATCTTCTTCGGAATCCACCTCGATCCGTTGTTGCCGGGTAACAGTTTTTATCTGCTGTGGATGATCCTCGGATTCATGGTCGTCACCAGCGTGCTCGTCGTGACCTTCGGTCGCTTGGGTGATATGTACGGACGCGTCCGGTTGTACAACATGGGGTTCGTCGTCTACACGTTCTTCTCGCTGCTCCTCAGCGTCACGTGGATGTCGGGCACGGCGGCGGCGCTCTACCTCGTCGTGATGCGGATCTTCCAGGGCGTCGGTGCCGCGATCCTCATCGCGAACTCGTCGGCCATCCTCACTGACGCCTTCCCCGAACACCAGCGCGGGATGGCCCTCGGCATCAACCAGATCGCCGGCATCAGCGGGTCCTTCATTGGTCTGGTTCTCGGCGGAATCCTCGCGCCGATCCAGTGGCGACTGATCTTCATCGTCTCGGTGCCGATCGGTCTCTTCGGCACGGTGTGGGCCTATCGCAAACTGAAGGAGATACCGCGAAAGTCCGACACGAACATCGACTGGCCCGGCAACATCACCTTCGCCCTCGGTCTGATCGCGATCATGGTGGGCATCACGTACGGGATTCAGCCGTACGGCGGTCGCACGATGGGTTGGCTGAGCCCACTGGTCCTCTCGGCGCTGATCGGCGGGGTCGCCATGCTCTTCGTCTTCACGCAAGTCGAGCGGCGGTCCTCTGATCCCATGTTTCGTCTCTCGCTCTTTCGGATTCGAGCCTTCAGCGCCGGCAGCATTTCGAGTTTTCTCGCATCGGTGGGACGCGGCGGATTGATGTTCATGCTCGTGATCTGGCTGCAGGGGATCTGGTTACCCCTGCACGGCTACGACTTCGCGCGCACGCCGCTGTGGGCGGGCGTCGCGATGCTGCCCTTGACGCTGGGCTTCTTGATCGCGGGTCCGGTCTCGGGCGCACTCTCGGATCGCTTCGGCTCTCGGCCCTTCGCCACGATCGGCATGCTGGTGGCGGCGCTGTCGTTCTTTCTTCTCGAATTGCTGCCGGTCAACTTCAACTACTACGAATTCGGTGGGTTGCTTCTCTTGAATGGACTCGCGATGGGCGCCTTCGCGGCGCCGAACCGGGCCGGCGTCATGAACAGCCTGCCTCGACAACACCGCGGCGTTGGCTCGGGAATGAACTCGACGTTCCAGAACTCTGGTCAGGTGCTCTCGATTGGCATCTTCTTCACCTTGATGATCATCGGCCTGTCCTCGACACTTCCCGCGTCGGTCCTTCACGGACTGACGTCAGTCGGCGTGCCGATCGTCGACGCGCGTCGCGTGGCCGCGTTACCACCGGTGTCCACGTTGTTCGCGTCATTCCTCGGCTACAACCCGCTCGAACACCTCTTGAGCCCTCACGTGATCGCGAGTTTGCCAACGCACACGCAATTGGCGCTGGCCAAGCGAAGCTTCTTTCCGTCAATAATCACGAAGCCCTTCCACAATGGTCTGCACGCGGCCTGTGATTCGGCGGTGTTGGCTTGTCTCTTGGCGGCGGGATGTTCTTGGCTGCGCGGCGGGAAGTATGTCTTTGTCGAGAACACGAAGGACCGGGGCGAGTTTGTCAACGTGGTATCGGACTAGTAAATTTCGTTGCGGAGGTGGACGTGGCTGGAGAACGACGACAATTGGTCGACCAACTACGACGAATCGCGCGACGATGGATTGAGCCAGCGGATCAATGGCGAGCGAAGGTGCAGCGTTGGGTTGACGCCGGCATCGGGAGTTCGGGGCAACGCGAAGAGATCCTCGCGATGGAGTCCAGTGAATCGCCAGCCAGTGACGCGCGTCGACCGACCATTTCGCCGCTCGTCGAGTTGACCTCCTACCTAGTTGTCGTCGTCGTGGGTGTGGGCACCGTTCTTTACATCGGTCGTTACTGGAGCACGATCGGACGCGCGGGACACATCAGTGCTGCGCTCACGGTGACCGCCGCGGGGCTGTTGTGGGGATCCGTGATCGGGCGATTCGGTGACGCCGGCGCGGGCCGACTGAGCGGCTTCTTGCGTCTCCTCGGCACCGCGGGTGCCGCACTGACGACGGCCGCCGTCGTCAGTGCAGCTTCCCAGAGGCATCACGGTCTCACGCTGCTCTGCGTCGGTGTGGTCGTTCTGACGATAAGCGCGTCGCTTTGGCGAAATCTCGATCGGCCCCTACAGTTTCTGAGCACCCTGCTCGGCCTGGCCATGACACTCGGTGCCGTGGGTAGTGTCGCCCATCTGCACGCCACGTCAACGGAAGTCTCGCTGCTGGTGTGGTTCTTCGCGGTCGCCGTTGGCTTGATGGGATTACAGGTGCTTCGTCCGGCACCAACGGCGTTAGTGGTGGCTGAATTCGGAAGCTTCGTCGGTGCGTTCGCGCTCTCGTTCCCGAATCATCTCGGGGGCGTTCTCCTGGGGCTCCTCTCTGCGTTGAGCGCGGTCGGGGTCGGTTTCGCCCTCGAGCGTCCGCCAATCATTGTGATCGGTGCGGTTGGTTTCTTCATGTTCGATATCCGAGCCTTCGCCATTTACCTGCGCAGCACGAATGGCGCGCTCGATGCTTTTGTCCTCGGACTCGTGCTGGTGTTCCTCGGTCTCGGGAGTGCGTGGAAGTCGGCGACGCGCGAACGAAGCGAAGTCACAACGACGAAGGAAGTTCGCGCTGGCGCCGAGTGGTACGAATCCTGGTAGTTCGTCTCATCGATGAAGGCGGCTATTTCTTCGTGCGTTTGTAGAGGCCGATGCCGTCGTCGCTCGTGACCAGCGTGAAGTATTTCGAGATTCCCGCAAAGACGCTCGCGTCGTCGGAACTGTCGAGCAGTACCGGCAGCACGAGGTACTGAACCTTGCTCGAGACCGCCAGACGTGCGCCGTCGTTATGGAACAGTCCGTAATTCTGAGAATCGAAGGGCGTCGGCCAGAGATAGATCTGCGTACGGTGATCGAGGTGCGGCACGAAGAGATACCACGCTGAAACCACCGCGTTGGCGGGAATACGATTCTCGAGATTCGTGAACGATCGTACCGTGGAACTCGTCGGACTCCACTGCGACACCGCGGTGTTGTCCGAAAAAGGGGCCAACCCCCACGCGACGCACGACCAAAGTGCGCAGGTCACGGTGATCCCGGTAATCACGTAACGTCGCACGTTCGATCGCTGTCGCGACACGGCCCACACCGTGCCGAGGATGAGCACCGGCACGAGCGGCATGGAGAATTGATAGAGAATCTGGTGCATGTACGGCAGCGTGCTGACGACGTTTTCGGCGAGGACGAGTATTCCGATGAGCGCGATCTCTGGCGACAAGACAAATCCCCAACCGGTCATGAAACCCATCTGCCAGACATAGAACGGTCGTCCGTCGCCACGCAGGTACGAAAGCATCGTGCCCGGATGGGCGAACAACGTCCGCAAGAAACCGCTCACTCCGCCGAACGGGATGTCGCTGGCGTAGAGACTGCCCTGGCCGAGGAAACTAGGAATGATGACTTCCAGGGCGAGTGCCGTCCAGGCGACAGCGCCGGCAATGATCCAGAGTCCCCACTTGCGATCGCGCCGCCAGAGAACCCATAGTCCCAACGGGACGACCAAGAGTGCGGCGTCTTCCTTCACCATCAAGGCGAATACCACCATCACGGCGAGCAGCACACCTCTTGACTCAATCGCGGCGTAGATGGCCACACTGATGATCAGAACCTGGAGCGCCTCGGGATGGAACTGTTGCATGTTGCCTTGTTCGAGCGCCGGATTCAAGAGAAACGCAGCGACCAGCAACGTGGCAATCGCCGTGTTTCGGATGAGCTTTTGCGCGAGCACATAGATCGGTATCGCCGCGCCGGCGATCGCCAAAACCTGGAGCGCGAGAAGACCCTGCGGTTCGGGAAAGAGTCGATAGAACGGTGCGAAGAGCAAGAGAATGAACGACGTGTGGTCACCGAAGAATTCTCGACCCATGACCGTGACGAACGGTGCGTGAAAGTGCGTCACGAGCCAGAGGCCCTGATCGAAGATGGCCAAGTCGAACGGCGGATACCCGTAGCCGTAGTACATCTTCCAACTGAGGTAACTGAACCAACCAATGTAGAGCGCGAGGAGCACGATGAACGGCCAATGTTTTCGTTGGATCGCGCCACGAATGAGCGGCCGAGGTTTGCGGGCGAACCAATTCGAACCGGCTTCGAGGGACCGGTTCGACGACGCGAGCCTCAACGTCGCTGCGACGTTGGTACTCGCTCCCGTTACCCCGTCCGGTGACATATGGTTCCTCTTCTCTACACAAAATAGGGTGTTTCGTCCGACATCAGAAATTCGCACGCTCGATGGGTCGTCTTCGAACATTGCGTGCCACCAAGCCGATACTGCCAGTGCACAACGCGTGATCGCGCCGCGGTGAAGAAATGTTACGACTTGATGACGACGACGCAATGCTTAGTTGTGTGAACGCACAGTTGGGTCACAGGGTTTTCACAAAATGGCGCACGATACTTAAGGATGTACTCATCGCAACCGGTGGGTGTATCGAAAGGGCAAATCATGTTGATAACTAAGTCAAGTCGCGTTGTACAAGGAGCGGTCGCATCGGCCGTTTGCCTCGCACTCGCGTTCGGTACTGCAGGAGTAGCCCTCGCGGGACAGGGATCGCACTCACGCGGTCATTCCGACATTTCATCTCGTGACCACGGTCATTGGGGCGACGCCCGTGGCACCGTCACTGCGCTGGGCCTGAACTCAATCACCCTGAAGGATCGTCACGGCACCTCGACGACCTACACCACCACCGGCGCAACCACCTACTTCGAAGGCTCAACCGCCGGCGTCGTCGGTGAGCTCGCGATGGGTGAACAGGTCAACCTCGAGTTGACCTCGACCACGCCTCAGACCGTGACCAAGGTCACCATTGACCTGGTGCGCTACTCCGGCCAAGTCGCAACTGTCGTGGGCGACGTGATCACGATCACCGGCTTTCACGACACCACGCTCACGGTGAACGTCTCGGGCTCCACCTCCTACACTTCGGGCGGCGCGGGATCATCATTCGCCGCCGTGAAGGTCGGAGCACAGATCAGCGCCGTCGGCCTTCCGGGTTCGATTGCGGGCAGCCTCAACGCCAACTCGGTGAACATCTGGGCACCGCGCGTATCGACCGACGCCCGTGGCACCGTCACTGCGCTGGGCCTGAACTCAATCACCCTGAAGGATCGTCACGGCACCTCGACGACCTACACCACCACCGGCGCAACCACCTACTTCGAAGGCTCAACCGCCGGCGTCGTCGGTGAGCTCGCGATGGGTGAACAGGTCAACCTCGAGTTGACCTCGACCACGCCTCAGACCGTGACCAAGGTCACCATTGACCTGGTGCGCTACTCCGGCCAAGTCGCAACTGTCGTGGGCGACGTGATCACGATCACCGGCTTTCACGACACCACGCTCACGGTGAACGTCTCGGGCTCCACCTCCTACACTTCGGGCGGCGCGGGATCATCATTCGCCGCCGTGAAGGTCGGAGCACAGATCAGCGCCGTCGGCCTTCCGGGTTCGATTGCGGGCAGCCTCAACGCCAACTCGGTGAACATCTGGGCACCGAACCATCACAGCGATGGCCACGGTCAAGGTCGTGATAGGAACTTCGGCCACAGTCGCCACTAGTTCATTTCGCAGTACCCGGCAATTGTCAGCAATCCTCCGGCGGGCATCGCTCGCCGGAGGATTTCCTTTTCCGGCCGTTTCTGGTCGACGTAGTGGTTGGCATTTTCGGTCGTCGAGTCCTCGAAGTGACGAGGCGAGCAGTTCATGCTGACGTTGTCGAGTTCGCAGTCGCGGCAGAGGAGTATCAGTTTTCGACAGGCCAGGTTCGCGCAGTTGTGGTACTGACTCGTGGGCGCCGAGCATCGCTCGCACTCGCCGATCACCGTCGTGTGGTCGCTGAATTCGTGATGCATGCGCGCGTCGAAGAGGTATAACGAGCCCTCCCAGAGACCGTCGTCGCCAAAGACTTCGCCGTAACGCACGACGCCTCCGTCGAGTTGATAGACCTCTTCGAATCCGCGTTGGACCATCAGCGCCGAGAGAACTTCGCACCGTACGCCGCCGGTGCAGTACGTGACGATGGCCTTGCCCTTGAGGTAGTCGTAGCGCCCACTGTCGAGCACCGACGCGAAGTCGCGAGTCGCGTGTACGTCGGGAACAACGGCGTTTTGGAATCGGCCGATTTCGGCTTCAAACGCGTTTCGCGCGTCAAAGAAAACGACGTCGCCGCCTCGCTGCTCGACCAACTCGTGGACTTGGTCAGGTTTCAGGTGGACGCCGCCCCCGACGACGCCGCGCCGGTCGACGACCAACTCCTCGGACGCACCGAAGGAGACGATTTCGTCGCGAACGCGGATCCGAAGTCGAGGAAAATCGTTCGCGGAACCTTCGGACCATTTGAAGTCGATGCCCCGAAAGCCCGGGAACTCCTTGGTCGCGGCGATGTAGCGCCGCAAGTCGTCAATCGTCCCGCCGAGGGTCCCGTTGATGCCGTGGCGCGATATGAGGATCCGACCCCGGAGCGAGAGTATCTCGCACAGTGTCCGCTGCCACAGTCGAATCGCGTCCGGGTCCTCGAGCGGCGTGAACCCGTAGTAGAGGATGATTTTCTGCGGCTTCACAGAGCGATTGTACTGACGCCGATCCCGTCGACAATCCTGTGCAGGGCAACACTCTGCGCGACCGCGAGGTCGGCGAACGCTCCAGTTAGTACTCCGGCACCTGCACGATCGCGATACTGTGCGCGAACCACGGAACGACGGCCGATGTCGAACGTTGGAAGAGTTCATACTCGGGATAGTGCGAGAGTGAGATCTTCTCGGTGAATCGCGTCGAGCCAACGAAAAGCAATGTGAGTAGGAACGGACCAATCACGGTCCATTCAAGAATCGACTGCGCGGCCACCGCGCCGAAACAGAACACGACCCACCACTGCGCGATCTCGAAGAAGTAGTTCGGGTGCCTTGAAAATCGAAAGAGGCCGCTCTGGAGGAATCGAGGATTCGGTGTTCGACCGGCCTGGACTTCGGCGTTCTTCCACTGGTGGAAGTCCCACTGCTGTTGATCGGCGATGGTCTCGCCCACGGTGAGGAGAAGGAAGAGCAAGCTCAACAGAAGATCGATCGTGCCAAATGACGTCGAGCGATGCTGATAGGCGGTCCAGGCGGGAAGCGTGATGAGTACCAACAGGGCGTTCTGATAGAGCACTATGAAGAACAGATTGAACAACTGGAACTGCCACCGTCGCATCGACGAGCGAAGTACCTCCCAGCGGTAGTCCTCGACCCCGCTGTAACCACCTTTTCGCGCGAAGTTATACGTCAGTCGAACTCCCCACGCCGTGACCAGTGCGGCCATGACGTCCAATCGCGGACTGTTGAGATGTGACTTCGCGGCGAAGACCCACACGTAGATCACCGGCACGATCGACCACATCCGATCGACCCATGACGTGTCGCTCGTCACGAGCGACACGATCCACGCGAACGCGCACGCCACCGCGGCGATCAGCACTGTGAGAAGCACCGGTGACATGGAGCGACACTATCGCGAGATATCACGCACCTCGAGAACACCTACGAGGCGTTGCGCGACTCTCCGCCCTCCATAAATGACGCGATCGCGTCGCGCAAGTAGTGCACACGCTGGTTGTAGAACCCGAGTGCACATTCGCCGAAGAGAATCGGCACGATGGTCCCTGCTTGGTAGGGGTTGGCTTGAGCGAGACACTCTTCTCGCGCGTACGCCATGAACGTTGACTGCGTTCGTTGCGCGACACGCCAATCTTGGGAATGTGAAGCGTAACGAAAATAGACCGATTCCTTTCGTAGCAACGAATCCATTTGGACGGTCACCACGCGGATTCTCGATTCGAGGCATTGGTCGATCTGGTAGTCCGACGTGAGTTGCGTGCTCGCGCACGGCACGGTTGTCGGGGAAATGGCACCCGTCGTTCCCGTCTTCTCGGGTCGCAATACGAGCACCACGACGAGTGCCACGACGACCACCAGGGCGACAATGACCGACCACGGCACTCGAGTTGGCTTCGACACAGACGATGTTTATCACCTCGTCACGATGACATCGTCGGCACGCCATGTACGTCGGCGCGTCGTAGATTATTGGTTTAATCAAATGCTCAAGGAGCCGAAATGCCGTTTCCAATCGTGGATGGTCTTCGAACTCTCGAAATCGGCACGCCGGGTGCGATGCGACAGCGCCTCAATCAACTCATTCTCGACGGACAAAAAAGAGCAACCGCGGGACTTTTGATGGAATACGTGAAAGAGAACGAAGAGTTGGAGATGGAGGGCGAACTGTTGGCGCTCGTGGACGACGACACGCAGCGCATCGCGACGGTTATCGTGATTGAAGTTGTGACGGTGCCATTCATTGAAGTGCCGTGGAAGTTCGCGCAAGCCGAGGGCGAGGGTGACGAGTCGCTCGAGGAGTGGCGCGCGGGCCATCGGCGATTCTGGTTGGCTGAGGGAGACACGGTTGACGACCAAACGCCCGTCGTCCTGATCTGGTTCGAGGTCGTGTCGGCTTGACGTCGAAACGATCGGTCCCACGCCTGCTCGGACATATCGTCGCCACTTAGACTTTCGTCATGGCGCACATGGATGACCGAGAGCTCGCGACGCAACTCTTCAATCGCTGTTGGGACCTTTTGGCCGCGACGCGCGACGACGATGATGACGTCGAGCTGCTGACCGCGGCGTTCAGCTCACGGTTCCACTGGTTGAACGCTGGCGGCGTCGGGCAGTGGATTGTCAGTGATTGGATGGTCGCGCGTGCCTCGGCGGCCATCGGCGAGGGCGAATTGGCCCTTCGTTTCGCCACGCGTGCGCACACCGCGGCCCAGGAGAACGAGGTCCCGGATTGGTTGATCGCCTCGAGTACCGAAGGCGTTGCCCGGGCGTACGCGGCGACCGGCGACGTGGAAGAGTTCGACAACTGGTCCGCGTTAGCGACTCGCCTCATCGACGTCATCGCGGATCCCGAGGACAAGGCACTCATTGCGAGTCAACTGGCCGATATCAAAGCTCCGTAAGTCGAGTCTTTCCTAATGACGACGGTCGAAGTCGAAACTACGACTCGGCGATGACGCGAAAAGCCCTGCTCGCCGCCGTTCGCACCCGGACGTTCTCGTCGTCCAGGAGCTTCACCACGGCGTCGATTGCTGGCGACACGTGGTGTCGGGCGATTACCTTGGCCGCCATCTCGCGAACGCGCCACGCCTCGTGCGTCGTCGCGTCGATGACCGCGTCGACGGCGACGTCGTCCCACACGTGCAAGAGCCCCCGCGCCGCCCACACGCGTGGCCAGTAACCGTTGACGCCGCCGTCTCGGCCACGTAGAACGTTCTCGGCGCTCGGTCCGCCGATCACGCGCAGAAAGTCATCATTCACGTGGCGACCGCTCACGATCGCCACGCAGTCCTCGACGACGACCTGGCGGCCGCGTTGATCGCATTCGAACTCGATCGCCTGCTTGGGCGTCATTCCCCAGATGCTCGAGGCCAAGTGGCTCTTTTCAGTTCTCGGAACTCGTGGCTTCGGGTGCGACGCCGAGTCTGGAAGCCTGGAACTCCAGCACGTCGTCGAGTGCTCGACGGGTCGGTGAGCCGGCTTCGTCGGAGTAATCCTCGGTGAGCACTGAGTGGGCCGACCTCTTGTAACCCCACGGATTGCCCGGTGACGAGTCGATCTCAACGCCGATGAACTTGTCGCCGAGCGTCTCGCGAAATCGGGCGAAGCGCTCGGCCGGTGATTTCTTATCGCCACTGAAGCGCAGGCCCATGACGCAGAGGCCCTCTTGTGTTCGCCGTTGCACCTCGGCCATGTCCGCGTCGGAGAGACCGGGCGCGCGGCGATGCTCCACATTCGTTGGAAAGGGAAGCGACGGCTGACTCATGACCGGCGCGATGACCGAAGGCTCCACGCTCATGGCCAAGGCGAAGCCACCAGTGAGACACATACCCACGGCACCCACGCCGCGGCCGCCGCACGTTCGGTGCTCGTGCGCTGCCAACTCACGTAGGTAGTCGACGATCGGACTCGTTTTATTCAGGGCGAGAAGCGTGAATTCCTTGCTCACGCAAGCCCGGGTCAACGAGGCCAAGGCGTAAGCAATTGTCACCGGCCTCCCCGGCGTGCCGAGCAAGTCGGGGAGCACCGCGGTCATGCCGCGATCAGCGATACGTCGCGCGAACGCGGCAACCAATGGTGTGATGCCGGGCATCTCGTGAATGACGATGACCGCCGGACCCGTACCCATTCGATAGACGCTGCGTTTCGTGCCGGTCGACGACGTGAACGGCTGCATCTCGAAGCCCGCGAGAGCGAATGTCACGACACTCATGGTTGCTCCAATCTTTCGAAACACTCATTCTTTCAGCGAACGCGGATGACTCTTCGATTCGCCATGACTTCAAACGAACCTGGCGGCCAATTCATACTCTGTGGCGAGTTATTACTACGCGCTAAGGCGATTTGGCGTGTCGCGGAGCGGAATCTCCTTGATTCGCTGGAGCGAAGCGATAGCCGGCGCGCTGAGGGCCCGGCGGCTCGGCACGAGCAGCGCGGTCACGACGCCGATCGTCACGACGAGCGCGCCGACGTACATCGCGGGTCGAAGCCCATTGACGTAATCCTGCGCCGAGAGGTAGCCGCCGCTCGAGGAGAAGACCGCCCCTAAGAGGGCAACGCCGAAGACGCCGCCCAGTTCACGGAACGCGGCGTTGGTGCCCGAGGCGAGTCCCTCTTGATCCTTGGGAACCGAGCCGAGCACCAGCGACGCCACCGGAACGAAGAAGAGCGTCATGCCGACGCCGGCGACGATGAACGCGGGGACCATGTCTGAGTACGGTGTCGTTGCCGTCAACAGCAAAGCTAACCACGTCAAACTGATCGCCTGGAGGACGAGGCCGGTGACGACGAGTGGCTTGCCGCCGATGCGCTGGGCGAGGATCCCAACCACGGGCGCGAGCAGCATCGGCATGCCGGTCCACGGCAGGACTCGCAGTCCCGCGCCGAGGGGTGAGTAGCCCTGCACGGTCTGGAGGAACTGCGAGAGGAAGAACACGGTGCCGAACATCCCGAAGCTGAACAGCAGCGCGGTGACATTGATCGCCGCGAAACCGCGATTCCTGAACATTCGCAGATTCAGCATTGGCGCATCAGCGCGGAGTTCCCAACGACCGAACGCCGCCAGCAAGACCGCGCCGATTACGAATGAGGCCAGCACGCCGGGACTAGTCCAGCCGCTGGCGTTGCCGCGAACGAGGCCGAGCACCACGCCGAGAAGGCCGCCACTCACGAGGAGCGCCCCCCGGAAGTCCAAGCCGTTTTGCGCCCCGCGTGATTCGGCCAACTTCCACCACGCCAGAGGAACGAGAACGATGCCGATGGGCACGTTGAGCCAGAAGATGTAGTGCCACGACCAGCCCGTGGTGACGGCGCCTCCAACGAGCGGCCCGAGTGCGATGGCCCCGCCGCCGATCGCCCCCCAAATACCGAGCGCGGCGTTACGACGCTCGGGCTTCACTGCGGCGCTCAGCAACGTCAGCGAAAGCGGCATGATCATCGCACCGCCGGCGCCCTGGAGGGCGCGTGCGGCGATGAGGAAACTAATGTTCGGCGCGATCGCCGCGAGAGCCGACGCGGTGGTGAAAATGGTGATGCCGGTCATGAACGTCCGACGGCGACCGAAACGTTCTCCGACCGCGGCGGCCGTGAGGAGGAAGACGGCGAAGGTGAGGGTGTAGGCATTGACCGTCCATTCGAGACCCGAGAGTCCGGCGTGCAGGTGCACGCGAATCACTGGAAGCGCCGTCGTCACGACGAGGTTGTCGAGTGACGCCATGAAGAGTGCGAGGCCGGTGATCACTACGGCCCACGCGCCTCGGTGACGATCGACGCGTAGCGGCGTCGGTGAATCGAGTGGCTCGATGTCCATCGGCCGGGTCAGTGTGGTGGTCATTGGTGTGTTCCTTGCCCTTGCTCCGCCCTGGGAGAATTCCTGATGGCCGGGATTGTTAGTTGTGAGTGGTCACTATCTTGATAAGAGAAAAAAAATATGGGGGTCATCACGAGGCCCGCTTCACGGAGGCGTTGGCGTCGAGGCGCCGGGCATCGGACAGGGCGTTCATCGCCTCGAACTTTTCCGTGCCGGGACATATGGACTGCGCCCACTGTTCTTTGACCGAGAGCAGGTCGATCGCGGACATCACCGAGATCAACATGCCGTTGGCGAAGAAATCCTGGATCATCTCCGGGTCCAGGTCCAGCTTGTCTTTCACCAGGTGCCAGAGCACTTCGAAAGTCTTTCGACAGGCCGAGGCGATGTCGGGGTCGTTCGTCGCAGCGGCGTAGCCGTGCATTTGCATCTGGAGCATTTCGGGGTCTTGCAGGAGTTGTAGATACGCCATTCCCATGGCGTGGAGTGCTTCTTCGCCCTCCAGACCTTCGATTGCTCGCGTGAGTTCATGGACGATACGGGTACCACCCAGATCGTACGTGGCGATGAAGAGATCCTTCTTCGTGCCAAAGAGGCGAAAGAGATACGGTTGGGAGATGCCAGCGCGCGCGGCGATGGCGTCAGTTGAGGTACCGGCGTAACCGGATTTGGCGAATTCGGTGACTGCGGCACTCAAGACGGCAACTCGTCGTTCGTCGGCGGTCTGTCGGGTCGATACCATCATCTGGTGATTGTAAGTGCTCACTCACTACCTTGTCAAGCCACTCATTGAAACGCTTGAAAAAGGGTCAGAACAGGGTCTTTTCGAGTCCCATGTGAGCGGACCGAAGTACCTTCAGCCATAGGGCGGAGTCCGAACGCACAACGCGGCGATCTTCGAACGCCAACCTCGGTGCCCGCTTCGACCAAAAAATCGCAGCATTGTTGTGCCCTTTCAAACGAAAACTGAGATTGTTCGCGTTAGGACTCGACACTCGGAATTTCCCTTCGCCAACGAATGAGTCCGACACTCAGGTCCTCTGACCGAAATCCGCATTTTTCGAGAACGCGTTGGCTCGCCACGTTCTCTCGGTCGGTTTCGGCGAGGACTACGACGGTCCTTCGCTGGGCAAACTCGCACAACGCGAGCACCGCTTCAGTGGCGACGCCCCGACCCTGACGCGAGTCACTGATGCCGTAGCCAATCTCGACTTCGCCTTGTTCATTGGGAGAGCTCTTGAAGCCGATCCCTCAGATGAACAGACCGCTCGACTTCTCCACGATCACGAAGAGTCCCCACGGCACGGCGTCGGTCGCGAACGCGGTGTTGCCCGCGAGCGCGAACGCCGCGATGCGGACATCGCCCGACGTCGGATAGTCCGTCGCCCATGACTGGCCGGTACGTTCGCCCGCCACGATGGCTTCGGCATCGTCAGGAGTCAACGCTTGCAGTAACAGCTGGCCGGTCTCAATCACTGTGGCATTCTGCCATTGACCAATCGGCGTTCCCTCGGGACCTCGCCACCAGCGTCAGCACACTATGAGCGACTCTTAACTTCATGCTCGAGCAGCCACGTCTTTCTCTCCAGTCCGCCGCCGTAGCCGGTGAGAGAACCGTTGGCCCCGATCACCCGGTGACACGGCACGATGATCGCTATGGGATTGCGTCCGTTGGCCAGACCGACGGCTCGCGACGCGTTCGGGTTACCAACGCGTTGGGCCAATTCGCCGTATGAGATGGTCTCGCCGTAGGGGATCTCGCAGAGTTGCGTCCACACGCTTCGCTGGAACGGCGTGCCGAGCGGATTCATCTCGAGGTCGAACGACGACAACTCACCCGCGAAGTACGCGTCGAGCTGGACCGCGACGTCGTTGAACCAGGCGTCGTCGCGGATCGCTTCTTCAGGTGGCGGCAACGTGTGGCGCTGCTCGTGCATCGATACGTTCGTGAGGACGCCGTCGCGCGCCATCAGTGTGAGGGGTCCGATGGGACTCTCGACAGTGGAGGTGAGAATTTCATTCATTGGCTTCCTTCGTTTGATGGGTGGACCTCATGAACGAGGTGGCCATTGGTTGATTCGGTGGTCGTCAACCGACCAGAGGTACTGCACCGCGTACGCCCGCCACGGCCGCCAACTTTGTGAACGGTTGACGAGCGCCGCGGTCGATGTCGGAAGACCAAGTCGTTCGGCCGCGTGACGAACGCCGAGGTCTGATTCGGGAAAGGCGTCGGGGTCGCCGAGTACGCGCATTGCGATGACCTGTCTCGTCCACGGTCCGATGCCGCGAATCGTGGCGAGCGTGTTCATCGCCTCGTCGCGGTCACCGCCCGGTCCGAGTTCGAGGTTGCCACTTCGCAGTGCCTCCACGAGGGCCGCGAACGTGTCGCGTCGCTTCGCGGGCATCGCCAGGTCAGTCTTGCGCAACGAACTCGGCGATGGAAAGAGGTGCGTGAGTCCACCACCTGGATCACTTATGCGCTCACCGTGGCGCTCAACCAGACGACCGGCGTGAGTCTGGGCCGCGGACGTGGAGACCTGTTGACCCAACACGGCGCGCAGCGCCATTTCGGCGCCGTCAACACATCGAGGGACTCTTCGTCCCGGTGACTTGGCGATGAGCGGAGCGAGTGACCCATCGATACGCAATTGACGGTCGATCGCCACCGGGTCGGCGTCGAGATCGAGTAGCCAGCGACTCCTCGCAATCGTCGCCGTCAGGTCGCGCATGTCGCTCAACACTGCGCGACAGTTGATGTACTCGGGCGTCGGCGTGAGTTCGACAATGCCCGGGCCGTGGGCCAATCGCAGTGTCCGGCGATAGGTCTGTCCCCGAACCTCTTCGACACCGGGAACAGCCGTGGCGGCGAGATGACCGAACAGGTTGTCGGGGCACAGGGGCTGGCGAAAGGCGAGACGCAGTTGTATCGCGGTCGACGCCTCAGCGACGCCGGGTCGTCCCTTCACTCGGAATCGAAGTGTCGTGGGAGACGACGCGAACACTGCCTGCACCGTGTCATTGAACTGTCGAACGCTGGCGAACCCGGCGGCAAAGGCCACGTCGGTCATCGCCAGGCCGGTCGTCTCGATGAGGATTCGCGCCGTCTGGGCTCGTTGGGCTCGCGCGATCGCGATGGGACCGGCGCCGATCTCGTCTTGGAGGACACGTTCCAACTGTCGGACGCTGTAGCCGAGGTGCTGGGCGAGGCCACTGACTCCCTCTCGATCGACGAGGCCGTCCGCGATGAGGCGCATCGCTCGAGCGGCCACGTCCGCGCGCGAATTCCACTCGGGGGATCCGGGAGAGGCGTCGGGGCGACATCGCTTACAGGCGCGAAATCCCGCGAGCTGCGCGGCGGCAGCCGAAGGGTAGAAGCGAACGTTCTTGCGCATCGGGGTCTGAGCCGGGCAACTGGGTCGACAGTAGATGTGCGTCGAAGTCACTGCGGTGTAAAACCATCCGTCGAAGCGCGGATCGCGTGACTGTACCGCGAGATAGCAGCGTTCGAAATCTTCGACCATGCATCGAAGCTACTGGAGCGGGCCGTAATCCACTAGCGGAAAAACGACATCGCCGTCGGGCTCGCGTCGGGTTCGATAGTGGTGTCGAAAATCCGCTAGTTCGACTGCACGTCGCCCGGTGCGTCGAACGGCGTTTGGAACGTAAAGGCGTACTCCGTGGGTCCGAATCGCTCCAAGGAATTGAGCCGAGCGACGGCGTCGGACGGCTCAGGAATGGACCTCGCACAAATCCACCACAGGGCGCTCTGGACTCCTTCAAATCGGTCGGCCCACTCTCGGCGCCGTCGTAGGACGTCGCGGTGGCCGCGTTGGTACACGTACAGTTTGAGTGCTTCGAGTGACTCCCACAGGCTCATATTGAGCAGTAACTGGTCGTCGACAAAAGCCCGGATGCTGGTCGAGTTGCCATCGGCACCCGTCAATCGCCACACGAATCCCGGTGCTTCGTCCGCGAGGGCGTTGATCGGATCGAGCGCCGCGACGAAGCCCGCGACGAAAGGGGATTCGAGCGGCGCCTTCAATTTCACGATGTTGCACTGCGCGAGGTGAAACGTCATGCAATGAGGATATCGGCGACTCCGAAATGAGCCTCGAGCGGAGGTGACAGGGGGTTACTAGATTCGGGACTGTTCTGGCCCGGCAGATCACCGGACCGCATAACGAAAGGTGCATGCATGTCGAAGGCGTACGAAATCTCAATCTGGGAGCAACCCCGGGAAGTTCGACGAGTTCATGGAGACGATCAAGAGCCTGACGAAAGCTTTTGTCGAATCGGGCGTCTCGAAGGTCGACCTGCTCACCGGCGTCGCCGGCAAGGACATGTTTCGAGTCGTCGTGATCCAGCACTTCAAAGGACTCGCGGACAACGGTGCCGTGAATGAATCGATCGGCGAGTCCGGCAATGAAGGCGTGGCGCGACGCGCACCCGGGCGACTTCCCCGCCAAACTCATCTCGCACGATCTGTATCAGTCCATCGACGACTGAACTCGAAGTTGACGTCACATCCGAATCACGCGTTGAGCCTCGAAGAGATCTCCGAGTTCGCCTCGGCGCTGGCGGGCGTCGTCGAGGAGCAGCCCTTTGGCCCGGATGTCGACGTACTCAAGGTGGGCGGCAAGATCTTCGCGATTCTCTCGCCTGAGAGTTCACCGGAGGCGATCTCGTTGAAGTGCGATCCTGAACTCGCAATCGAACTACGGCTTCAGTACGCCGCGGTGATTCCCGGCTACCACCTCAATAAACGACTTTGGAACACCGTGCATTTGGACGCGACAGTTCCCGACGACGAGATCATTCAAATGGTCATTCATTCCTATGAGCAGGTCGTCGCGGGATTGTCGAAGTCAGTGCGTCAGAGTCTGGCCTCTTCGGACTGACGACTCGAGTCGCTCGGACAATCGCTTTAGCGAATTCGTGTCACTACGTTCGTGGGCAAGTCGCCGATGCCGTGGAAGAGCGATGCCAACGCCTCAACGCCGTCGACCAGGCGCGGCCCCGGTCGAACCATCACGGCGTCGGCGTCGATCGCCCAAACTTCGGCAGTGTTGGGAACGAAGTCGAGTATCAGCTGGGCTTGATCACAAGCCTGCTCGAGTCCGAAGCCGCACGGCGCGACGATGACGATTTCGGGTTGCGCCGCCGTGATCGCCTCCCACGTGGTCGCGACGGATCGATCGCCGGAGCGAGCAAGTATCGGCTCGCCACCGGCCGCGACGACGAGGTCGGGCACCCAATGACCAGCGCCGAATGGCGGATCGATCCATTCCAAGATGAAGACTCGACGTCGGTGAAGCTCGTGTACGGCGTCGAGAACATCCGTCAGTCGTTTTCGCAGTGAGTCAACGAAGTCGATACCGCGTTGCGCGACGTTCGCAGCAGCCGCAATGGTCGAAATGGATTCGAGGACGTCCGAAAGGGTCTGCGGATCGATCTGCAGCACGTCGGCGTGGCAATTGAGGCGTGCCGTCGCTGCCGCGACGTCGCCACTCGCGACCGCACAGACTCGGCAAAGGTCCTGGCTCAAAATGAGATCGGGATCGCATCGCTGTAATGCCGCGTCGTCGAGCTGATAGAGGTCTAGTCCGGCGGCGATCCTCTGGCGAACGAACTCATCAATCTCGCCCGGCGTCATCTCACTATCGGCAAAGGAGCGAACGACGATCTCTCGACCGTCTTGAACTCGCTGCGGCCAATTGCACTCGGCCGTGACACCCAACAGTTCGCTGCCGAGACCCAAGTCACAGATGATCTCCGTAGTCGAAGGGAGCAGCGAGACGATACGCACCTCGACATCCTACGAATCGGCTTCGTCGAGGGTGAGTCACGTGGCCCTCTCGCTTCCGAGCACACGCCACTCAGTCAAAGCCCGCAGGAATAAACGGAGGTTGCGTTTTATCCGATGTTGACGAGCCAGATGCCACGGATTGCACTGTGGGCGCGCGGCGAGTACGTGGCGACGTACTGACCGAAATAGGCGAATCAGATATTGCCTCGCGCGACAGCTCCGAGAGCGATGAATCCAAAGCGTGTTTGGCGGTGAAGTTCAATACCGTCACACTGCTCATCGGAGGACGCATCGTCATATTGATGTCATTGAAGAAATGCTTTGACTTATTTTGATTGCGGATCGTGACCGCGGCGCAAAGGTTCGTCAATCCGAACTTGTCCGCGGTCAGGGACCATTTCGCTCTCACCAGGGCCACCTGGCGATCACGCCGGCATTCATAGAACTCGTGGCGCGAATGGTGGCGGAAGGCGCCAAGTCCAGCGCCGCCGTCACGACGATCTAGGGACGGAATGTTGCGAACGCGCTGGTTCCTGCACGGCGTTGGCACGCACGACGAAATGGATGAGACCGTCATTCAATGACCATGGCGTCGTGCGGCTGCACGCGTGGTGGACCGTCGTCATCGTAAAGTCACGCGGCCGCGACGTACGCGTCCTTTCCGTTGTCGAGCGCCGAGCTGAGCACGTCGACGATGGTGCCGGCGAGGTGGAACGTCATGACATTGCGGACCTCTTCGGGTACGTCTTCGAGGTCCGGTCCGTTTCGCTCGGGCAAGATGACTTCGGTGAGCCCTGCGCGGTGTGCCGCCAGGACTTTCTGTTTCACTCCGCCGATGGGCAGGACTCGACCCTGCAGCGTGACCTCGCCGGTCATGCCCACGATCGGCCGCACCGGTTCGCCTCGCAACAGACTGACGAGTGCTGTGGTCAAGGTGACGCCCGCCGAAGGACCGTCCTTGGGTACGGCGCCGGCTGGTACGTGGAAGTGGAATCGCTTGTTGTTGAAGATCTTCGGATCGACGTTCAACTCTTCGGCGTGGCTGCGCACGTAGGACATGGCGATCTCCGCCGACTCCTTCATGACGTCACCCAATTGACCAGTGAGCGTCAAGCCTTCTGATCCCTCGGACATGCTCGCTTCGACGAAGAGGACGTCACCGCCGGCGCCGGTGACGGCGAGTCCCGTCGCCACTCCGGGCACGCTGGTGCGATCGGCCGATTCGAAGTAGAAGCGCGCGCGACCGAGCCACTCTCGAACCGTGTCCGCCGTCACGGCGATGGGGGCCTCGCGTTCGCCGGCGGCCAGTTTGGTCGTGGCCTTGCGAAGAAGTCGTCCGATCTCTCGCTCGAGGTTGCGCACTCCGGCTTCGCGGGTGTAATCGGCCACGATGATTCGCAGTGCGTCATCGTCGATCGTGACCTCGTCGTCGCGTAGCGCGGCCCGTGCACTTTGTCGAGCGAGTAGGTGGTGACGAGCAATAGAGACTTTTTCGGACTCGGTGTAGCCGTCGAGGCGAATAATCTCCATTCGGTCCAGAAGCGGACCGGGAATCGTGTCGATCACGTTGGCCGTCGCCACGAACATCACGCGCGAGAGATCGAGGTCCACCTCGAGGTAGTGATCACGAAAGGTGTGGTTCTGCGCCGCGTCGAGGACCTCCAACAACGCCGATGAGGGATCGCCGCGAAAGTCCGAGCCCAGTTTGTCGACCTCGTCGAGGACGATAACGGGGTTCATGGTGCCGGCCTCTCGCAACGCGCGCACGAGGCGACCCGGTAGAGCGCCGACGTAGGTGCGACGATGTCCTCGGATCTCCGCCTCGTCGCGAACGCCACCGAGTGAAACGCGCACGTACTGGCGCCCCAGCGCGTTCGCAATCGACTCGCCGAGCGAGGTCTTACCGACGCCCGGGGGACCAACGAGGGCGAGAATGGCGCCCGATCCACGACCGTCAATCGGCGCTAAGCCGCGCTCCGCTTGCAGCTTTCTGACCGCGAGGTGTTCGAGGATGCGATCCTTCACGTCTTCGAGCCCGTCGTGATCTGCGTTCAAGATTCGTTGGGCCTCGGGGATGTCCAAACGATCCTCGGACTCGATGCCCCACGGGATCTCCAGGATCGTGTCGAGCCACGTGCGGATCCAGCCGGTCTCGGGACTCTGGTCATTCGTGCGTTCTAACTTGTCGATCTCTCGAAGGACGGCGGTGCGTACGTGCTCGGGCAGTTCGCGATCGGCGATCTTGGCGCGGTAGTCATCGGGGTCGACCTCGTCCTCACCGAGTTGGCCCAGTTCTTTCTTGATGGCGTCGAGTTGTCGCCGAAGGAGAAACTCTCGTTGCGTCTTTTCCATCCCCTCTTCCACATCGCTCTTGATGCGATCGCGCAGGGTGATGTCGGCCAGCGTGTCGCGGGCCCATCCGAGTACGAGACGAATTCGAGATTCGACGTCGATGGTCTCGAGGACCTCAACTTTTTGCGCGAGCGTGAGGTCGGGGGAGTAGCCGGCGACGTCGGCGAGACGCCCGGGTTCGGTAATCTCGCGTAGTTGCGCGGCGATTTGACGCGCGCCACGACTGAGCAGAATGTTCTCCAGTACGGCGCGATACTCGCGGGCGAGCTCGATAACCTCGGGTGTCGCGTCCGCGTCACTGAGGGGCTCGGCTTCCACCCAAAGTGCGTCGCCGGTCCCGGGAACTCCAGTGCCGATGGTGGCGCGCTGATCGCCACGAATGGCGATCGCCTCGAGGCCCCCGGGCAACGTACCTTCTTCCATCACTTCAGCGATGACCCCAACGTTCGCGTAACGACCGTCAATGTGAGGAACCAACAGGAGTCGCCCACCCGCGGAACGCGCCGCATCGACCGCGACGCGGGCCTCATCGGATTCAAGGGCCATGGTGAATACCATGCCCGGCAAAATGACGCCGGACTTCAAGGGGAGAAGCGGCAGGGTGACATTCTCGTTCGACATTGCAAGATCCTTTCAAGTAATTGAATTCGCCTGATTGACCTTCGTGAGACCGGGCGAATTCCTTCTGCACGGACGTGGGGAGATCCGAGACCAGAAGCCGAACCGAAGATCGGGACGTCGAGCATAACGGAGTTCTTCGAGAATCTGGCACTCTCGAGTGGAGAGTGCTAACGACGAGATTCGACCGGTGCACCTCCTGGTGGGCCGCCCTATACTCACCCTCAAAATACGCTGAAACAAGGCAATATCGTCGGACGAGGAGTAGAGATGGCGCTGGAAGCAGGGGCGGTCGCACCGGACTTCGCGCTACTCGCGACCCCCGATCAAAGGGTCTCACTCTCGGAGTTCAACGGTCCGGTGGTTCTGATCTTCTATCCGGCGGACTGGAGTCCGGTCTGCAGTGACGAGCTCTCGGTCTTCAGTGCGGCGAGCCGAATGTTTCACGCTCGCAACGCCCAGTTACTGGGGATCTCCGTCGATGGTCCGTGGTGCCACGAAGCCTTCAAGGACCAACGCAACGTGGCATTTCCGCTGCTCGCGGACCATCACCCCAAAGGCGAGGTCGCCAGGGCGTACGGCGTGTATCGCGCGAACGATGACACGTCGGAACGTGCGCTTTTCGTAATCGACGCAAACCGTAATGTCGTGTGGAGTGAGGTTTCACCCGTTGGCATCAATCCCGGTGCCGATGGCGCCCTTCGAGCAGTGGAGGCATTGTCGTGAGCGAGCCCGTCCGTTTATCGATTCCCGTAGGGCCGGACGACCACTCGCGCGGACCACTCGACGCGAAACTCACCGTGGTCGAATACGGCGACTACCAGTGTCCCTACTGTGGCCAGGCGTATCCGATCGTGGAGCGGTTGCGCTCGGAATTCTCCGATTCCATGCGACTTATCTTTCGCAACCTTCCTCTTGTCGACGTGCATCCGCACGCCGAGGCAGCGGCCGAGATGGCCGAAGCCGTAGGACTGCAAGGAAAGTTCTGGGAGATTCACGAGGCCCTGTACGAAAACCAGAAGGACCTCAGCGACGCGGCGCTTTCGCGCTACGCCGAACAAGTTGGTGCTGACGTCACCAGAGCAATGAGCGACGTCGCTGGTGGCGCTCCACGTCAACGAGTCGAATCAGATTTCGAAGGTGCGATCCGAAGTGGCGCGAACGGTACACCGACTTTTTTCGTGAACGGCGTGCGCTACGACGGCTCGTGGATGTATGAACCGTTCTCTGAGTATCTTGAGCAAGTACGTGGCGGGCCACGTGGCTTCTGAGTTCGAAGGGCACATGATAGTTCCAATTGTTTCCGCACCGGCGAAGAGTTCGATGTTTTCTTTCAAGTCTCGGTAGCCCGCGAATCGCCACTACCGAAGTACGCTCAAGGCGAGCTTTTCTGTGGGCGACGTGAGGAGAAATCGTGCGCATTCCGACACAAGGAATCGAGATGCTGGCGCAACGACCTTTGTTCGCCGGACTGTCTCGTAAGGAGTTGGAGTCGGTGGCGGCGCTCGGCGTCACTTTAGAAATTCCAGCCGATCAAGTGCTGACCAAAGAGGGAACGATCGGCGAGGAGGCGTTTCTCATCGTGTCCGGGAACGCGCATTGCATCGTCGGCGATCAAGTGGAGGTGGCGAACCTGGAACCCGGCGACCTTTTCGGCGAGATGTCGCTTCTTGACGGAGAACCAAGGAGCGCTACGGTGATTGCCGATACTGCCATGACCGTCACGGTGTTCGAACGAAGAGAGTTCGTTCGTCTCGTTGAGACGTCTCCGGTTGTCGCGATGAAACTACTGGCGGCGATGGCCGCTCGTCTTCGTTCGGTTGATCGTGAACTGATGATTCGACGCGCCGAAGAAAAGTAATTGCGTCGATTCTCTCTACCGAACGATGCGCGCCAGCGTTTTTGTTGTATCGGTTCGCGGCCTCGCTTCGAATACAAACCGCACACTACAAATCGAGCAAGGACCTCAGCGTCTTGATTTCGGAAGCGAGAGCTTTCTCTCCCGCCCGTGTGATCTTGACCCACGTGCGTGCTCGTTGGCCCTCGTGACCTTTGCGGATTGTCACGAGTCGATGATGTTTCAGAATCTCAATGTGTTGGCCAAGATTTCCGTCCGTCAGCTTGAGTCTCGTCTTCAAATAGGAGAAATCGGCCTGTTGAGTTTCACGCAAAACGACCAGCAGTCCGAGGCGTGTTCGCTGATGGACGACGTCGTTCAACTCTGCAATGTGGAAATCTTTACCGCCCTGAAGCAGACTCTCATCCTCTCTAGCAAGCATCGGCCACCCTGATTTCGCGCCGGTAAGCAATGAGACCAGCCGCTACCATGAGCAGTCCCCAAATCACGTCGACAGTTGCCGTGGCGCCGCTGAAATACCCACTGGCAGATTTGAAAAAGCCGAAGTAGTCAGCGAGGCGGTACAGCAGATTGTCAAACGTGAAGATACCCATGAGAAATCCACTCACGCCGAAGAACGTCGCGCATAGTGCGAGATAGGTATTGCGTTGACGCACCGCGATCACCAGTAGCGCGAAGCCAATCGTCGGCAGCGCGATGACCCACAGGGGAATCACGATCACGAAGGAAATGAAGAGGACCACACCCGTCTTCAAGTAAGAACCGCGTCCGGCGCCCACGCCGGTCGCGGCACTTCGATGTTTGTACCACGCTGCACACAAGAGGAATCCAGTAGGGCCAGCGATTAACCAGTAGAAGAGTCTCCACCACGAGAGATCGCTCAACTCAAACGGGGCACTCAAGATTGCGAGTGCGCCGAAGATGATGAGCGGCACCGATGATGGTCGGCGATCAGCCCACGCCAATCTTTTCAACCGGCCAACCTCGACTAACACTTCGCTGGAATCTGAAGTCCCCATGGTGTCGTCCGATCCGCTTAGCCTCTGCACGACAGAGTACTCTGCATTGCAGAGTCAATCGAGGGGTGATCGATGATGGGCATTTGAATGTTCAATCGACTGATCGATTCGGAAGGGGATTGTGGTGTCGGGGGCCGAACGCGATAGCTCTGCAATCTTAATGATTCCCGTGCAAGAGGAATAGAGCACGGGCAGGTTTCTCGAAATGGGCCACATCATGCCGTCGCCTTCGAGGCGTAAGTTCTTCTGAATGGTGAACCTTGGCCCTTAGGTGCTTATGAAGAAAGGAGAGCGTCCGTGAATGTCAACGTTCTAGCGGGACAAGTTCCCATCACGTGGAACATTCTCGACAACGTCACCTCTGTGAGGTCGGTGCTCGAGCTCGCAAACTTCGAAGACCTGGTGGTGCTTCCGGAGGGGACGATATCGGGTTATGACGAACAACTAACTGGACTGGATACCCTGAATCCCGAAGAAGTCATCGAAGCTATTGACGCCATCGCGGAGATGGTTCGCGAACGCAAAGTTCATCTTTTTTGTGGCTCGCTACTGCCTGATGGTGGAAGCTGGTCCAACGCATCGATCTATTTTTCTCCGACAGGTGGGCGCCAGATCTACCGCAAGGTGAACCTGGCGACTAGTGAGCGGGGAAAGTTGCTCGCCGGATCGAGTCTGCCGTTATTTGATCTGCTCTTCGATGGTGAGCCGGTGGCGGTAAGTCCGCAGATGTGTCGAGAAATACGCTTTCCGGACCAGTGGCACGTTCCTGCACGTCAGGGCGCGAAGTTGTTCGTCTACTTGACCCATGCTGCCAACCGGACCGAATCATTAAGCGTGTGGCGAAGCCACCTCGTGAGCCGAGCCGCGGAAACTCAGCGATTCGTGATAGCTGCGAACGTCGTTCACCCCGACCGACACTGCCCGACGATGATCGTGTCCCCAAGCGGCGAGGTCATTGCCGAGGCGCCCGGTCCGGAATCCGCCACCATCAGAGCGTCGATCAATGTCGAGTCCGTAAGTAGCTGGTACATCGACCAGCAACGCAGCGACGTCGTTCGAATTAGCAGCTCTGAGTGAATCTGTGTCCGTCGCCAGTCAGCAAGTCTGGCCACGTTGGATACGATTTTGTCTCCCGTTAACCCGTCGCGATTCAGCCTGTACTTGGGGACGAGTGGTGAGACCGGTCGGCGGTCATCGCGAGCATCGGCCACCCGACGCGAGCTATTTGGCCATGACCTTGCGCCACAGTGGTGCTGGCAGGTGACGCAGCGCGAAGAAGACGTAGCGCAAGATTGGCGGGCTCCAAATAACGCGCTCGCCGCTCGCCAACCCCTTCATCACGTTCTCGGCAACTTCGTCGACCCCGGTCGTAAAGGGTCGCTCGGGGGTGCCTGTCGTCATCTTCGAGCGCACGAAGCCAGGGCGCAGCAACTGCAGGGTGACCCCGGTCCCTTCCAGCGAGTCGGCAAGTCCGTCGCAGAGCCGGTCGAGGCCCGCCTTGGCCCCGTCATAGAGGTAGGCGGTCCGGCGCACGCGCACCGCGGCGACCGAGGACATCACGAGAATCCGGCCGCCGCCCTGCGTCACGAGGCGCCGGCGCACCTCTGCGAGGGCCGCGACGGGCCAGGCGAAGTTGACCGTGGCCATTAGTCCCGCGGCGTCGGCGTCATCAATCATGGCAAACGGGTCGCCGAGAATCCCGACGGCCATGATCACCAGGTCGACCGGACCGCCCGCCTTCTCGAAGGCCTCAGAGACCGTGGCCCTGGCGTTGACGACGTCACTCGCGTCGAAGAGCACGGTGTCGGTGGTGACCGCGTACTCGTGATTCTCTTGCGCCGCGGCGTCGAGGAGATTCTTGTTGCGACCGGCGAGCACCACGGTATGGGCGCGTGCCGCGCAGAGCTTACGAGTCACCGCCCGGGCGATGTCCGAGCTGCCGCCCAGCACGACGACGGTCTGAGGATGTCCTAAGGCGTTTCCCATGGTTATCTCCCTGTGTGCTGTAAGCGACAGGCGAGGGTGCTCTCGAGCCTGACCTAAGATTGAAGTTAGACGGGACGGTGTCGCTTGGACGTACAGGTTATCGATGTGCGGGCGTGCCCCTGGTGGCGTCCGCTAAATGTCGCGTTCGTGGGCGAGAAGCGCGGGTCCGCGCGCATGGCTGAGTTTCAATCTCAACTCTTGGATTCGTTTCGTGACCAGGGTCACACCATTGTGACCGCGAGCGAGGCAGATATTGATCTGTTGATCGATATTGTCATGATTCCTGACGGACCTGAACCATTGGTGCAACGCATTCAGGAGCGGTCTCAGCCACTGATGTTGACCGTTATGAAGGACTATCAACTCAAACGTCGACCACACAATTTGGTCGTTCTCGTCGGCGTGGAAGAGTTCTTGGGTTCCTGGTCTCACGTTGACGTGGTCTCAACGGCACGTGTCGCCATGGGCAAAATAGGTTCTTTTAAGGTTGTCTTCGTGTCCGGGTCAGCGGCGGATGAGGTCACATACTGCACCCTCGAGGGCGGTCATCCCACGGAGACGCACGCGAGGGTCGACGGGCTACGTGACCGGCTGGTGGCGAGCGCAAGCGCTCGAGAGGTTGGCGGACACTTCGATGTCAATAACGACGCCATCACGCAGGCAGCGTGGAACGAGACCAAGATTCCCGATGAGATAGTGCGTGCGGGACATCGCATGCATCAATTGGGATTGTTGCCGCAGCCCCAAAAGATTTCGGACTACGTGTCTCCGCGAATGGCTCGCGTGTACGAGCGGTACTTGGGTCTCAAGGGTTTTAGTGAGGGAATGCTGTTCGCCGTTGATCCACTCACGGGGACCACGATGGTGACGGCTTCAGGTAGTTGGGACGTCGACAAACGGGCGTTACATCGCGATGAAGTCACTGCGCTTTCGGGAATCGTTGAAGGGCGAGTGCAAGTCCAAGCTCCCTCCGGAGTCCGGCCCAAGGGACCTTCGGTAGAGGCGCTTGAGGTGTTGTCACTTCTCGACGCCGTCCCACGCATCCGGTTATCTCCCGATGGTGCCAACGGTTGGCGACCCGACTCCGACGGACAGATCGAGGTTCCGATCATCAGATCTGGCATCCACGCACACATTGGCGTGGCGTCTGCAGACGACGCAGTAGTGGAAACGGTTGAGCCCGATCGAAAGAACTACCCCTTCGGGTTTGGCTGCGGGACTGACTTGATGTGCGAAGTCGCCCGAAAGACTGTCGAGCGTTCCTCAGCGATCAATGATGCAACGGATCGCCGACGATACGTTCGTTGGCCCATGTTGTATCACGGTGAGATGGTGATAGAGCTCTGGAAGGAGGGGGCCGAGAACGTGACGTTTGAGGGTCTCCTTGATCTATTCGATAATGCTAAGAGCAACGCCATCAGATTCCGGACCGATCACGTTGATCAACCTCGTTGAAGGCAGGTTGGTGTTGGAGAGCCGAAATCGCCAATCGGCGTCTCATCGACTCGTGAAGCGACGAACCGAATTCGTCGCGACTTCTTTAACTCGTGTTCGCTGCGCCAGTTCACTGAGCTTGTCAATTCATTCAATTCATTCGAATTGCAGACCGGAACATACCGCGACACTTCGATGACTCCGGCAAGGTACCTCGCGAGATGGGAATTGGAAGATGTGCGAGGAGTCGTCGTCGTGGTTGACGTCCTTAGAGCCTTCACGACCGCCGCGTACGCGTTCGCATCGGGAGCTTCAGCCATATGGCTCGTTGGAACCGTGGAGGAGGCCTTTGAACTGTCTCGCGTGATACCAGGCGCCCTCACCATGGGTGAGGAGCACGGTCGTCGACCAGATGGATTTGACTTCTCGAACTCACCCGTCGGTGTTGCCAGCGCCGATCTCGAAGGGCGCGTACTCGTGCAACGCACATCAGCTGGCACCCAAGGTGCAATCGCAGCGAAGAACGCAGAGAGGTTGTTTGCCTCGAGTCTCGTTTGTGCCTCGGCTACGGCCAAGGCCGTTATCAACACCGGTCTTGGAGTACCCACCTACGTAATCACTGGCCGCTTTCCAGATTCGCCCGATGGCGGAGAGGATGACCTCGTCACTGCACAGTTGATCGAGCGGGTTCGACTGGGAGACCCGATTGAGATCGCCGCAACGAAAGACGCAGTCGCTAGTTCAGTGTGGGCGCAAAAGATTGGCGAGATGGACGTGCATGACGTTCATCAAGATGACATCGCGTATTCCGTCGATGTTGACAGATTCGATTTTTCGATGGAGGTGGAGCGGGTCGACACCCGACTACGTTTGGTAGCGCGATTGAGGTGATGCCGTAGAAACTTGGGGGCCCCACTACATCGATATTTCGGAGGTGATTTCAGTGAAACGCTGAACGTCAATGTTTCCTCCAGAGATAATGACGCCGACTCATTGTCCCCTGGTCGATGTTGCCTGTTAGATTCGCCGCCACAGCGGTGGCTCCGCTGCGCTCAGCCACGATCTTCACTCGCTCAGACTAAAAGGCGCATGTGTTCTAATGTCCTCGGTGGTCACCGTGATGATTCCCTCAAGTAGGGGAGCAGCATCTTCGACGTTGAGTTTCCCCGGAGTAGGCAATTGAACGCGCGCGTACAACACTTGAACGAGTCTTTAATTTCCAGGGAGGTGGAGTGGCGGTTGATGCCTTCGATCCGTCGACCGCCCGCCTCCTCGCCATGATCCAAGACATGACCGACGTCGTGATCGTGGCGAGTCTCATAATCGCCACTTGCAGTCTCGCGGTGAACATCGCTGCATGTTTGGGTGAACGCAAGCGTCCGTTTAGCCTGCTCAGGCTCACTGGTGTACCCAAAGCACTTTTTCATCGTGTCGTCGCGCTCGAGAGTGCGATGCCACTACTTCTTGTCGCGGCAGTGTCGATCTTGGTCGGCCTCGTGTCGGCGGCGCTTTATCTTCACTCTCAGGTTGGCATTGCGTTCCGGATACCCGGATTCGCTTTCTGGTCGACGGTTATCGGCGGACTCGCAGCGTCGCTCGCGATCATCGCCGCAACTTTCCCGCTAATTGACCGGATCACAGGACCCGAGGTCGCTCGAAACGAGTGATGAATTGCAGCCAGTTTGCACAGTGGAATCCCCCGATGTCTGCTGCTTACTTACTGACGATGATTCCGGGGTGAGATGTGGTTTGGGCATGTTACGGGCATTTACGAAGCGCGCGTAGCCGCGGCGTAAATCAGCGATGAATCGTCGGCATTGATCGCCGTGCACTCATTGATGCGACTGAGGCAGCCGCGCTTCACCGAAGGAAATGGGCTCAAGTTCGAGTCCGCAGAACAGTAACAAATATTCTCACTGCCGCCACGGCGTCATTTGCGAGGACGTCTTCATCAAGGTCAGGGTGGAGGCCGGTCATGGTCGTGGCGTAGGCCACACTTCCCTACGAATCCGCCGTCGCAAAGTTTGCAGCCAACTCGCCGACAACGGTATCCGCAGCCCCAACGAGTTCAGAGCCAAATCGATTCAAAGTGAGCCGAGCCGCCTCGGAAGGTCCACCGGCGTCGTTGTGCAGAAGCACAAAGGCGATGTGGTACCAATCCTTCGTTAGTGAGCTGCGTGCAACTTTGTCAGGAGATACGCCGGCAACGTCGCGACGCGAATCTGCGCCGTCAATGACTCGCCGTCGATCGCCGCCGCGAGTGATTGCAGCGTCCAGTCTTGCGCTGCGAACCGAGTGCCCCGAAGGTTGATTGCACCCAAGGAAACACATCCGTCAAAGATCAACGTTTCGTAATCCCTCACGTCATCCAAGTCAGCGAGAAATTCGATCTTCACGATCAATTCTGTCGGTGATTCATCTCGCCAACGCCACACGCGTTGGTCATCCGGAGCGAAATCGCAGACCGTCAGCGCTCGTTCCAAACGGCTGCCATTTGCGGATTGACCGAACACTTCAAGATTCACTTGAACGTCGACGTCGGTTGTCCCTTGATGCAATCGCACCGAATTGCGGCATAGGAGGTCTGGTACCAAACCTCCGAGCAAGACAAGATCAGGTGTTTCACCGTACGCCAATACCAATCGAACAAGAGCCCTTTCGGCCAAATCGCGTGCGCGTCGACTACGAATGGGATCCGACATCGGCATGATCTCTTAAGTAGCGAGCTGCTTCGGAGAATCGACCGCCAACGGCAAGTAAATCGGCATAGACCCGAGCAAGAAGCGCCACTTGGATCCCCTGGATGACTGGACCCTTCGCACTCAATCTTGTCGGGAGGGCTCGAACTTCCAAGAGGTGTCCGCGATCCACGACGTTCCCGCCGACTGTCTCCGCAAGTAGATCATGGTTCGAGAAGAGGTCGTCATCAACGTACAGCTCAACGACGGCAAATTGCGACAGAAAGGGAGCGACAAGAACTGATGCGGCTGCTCCAGTGATCGCCCACGACGTTGAACTGTCGTTGAGTGCCAGTGCAATCTCTGTTTGAAAGACATCAAGCGGATCTCTCCACAACCGATGAAACCTGATCACGGGCTTTTTACTCCCGAGTAGAGTCGCCGCGGTTGCATACTGATCGAGGAAAGAATCGGGATCGACGACGTGACGCGCTGAGAGTGGTCCTCTGGGGACAACGGGGCGGTCCAGCAGCCCCAGCTTTTCCAGTTTTGCCAGAGCATTGTTCGAAGCTCCTCGAGATATGCCCGTCGCTTGTTCGACCGCCTCAACGGTCGGAGGCACGCCAACGAACACGGCTTCTGCGGCCGCAATCATGGTCTGAGTCCATCGCACGGTGCGCTCTTCATAGAGAAGACGCTCGCGTCCTCCACGCAGGATTATGAGTCCGGTCCCCAGATTTACATTTGCGTCGCCACTCTCGTCAACCCAACCCAGATGACGAGTTAAGAGCCACTCTTTGGCGCCTTGCGAAATTCTCTTCCCAAAGACGATCTCAATTTGAGGGGCTGCAGCGATTAGCCGTTCAACGTCCGCGGGCCAACCTTCTCCCGCCCAGCCCGCCAAGAATCTGTGCAGGCCACCTCCTGCACGAATGAAAACGTTAAAAGTCGGCACTGCCTTCGTCGAGTCTGGCTCGATGTCGACCTGAACGCCCAGGGGGAGCACGGCACGCAGTGCAATGCGAATGCTTGTAGAGAGTTCATTGGCCCCTGGCATACTTCAGATAATACAGTACTTCACTGGTCCAGTGAAGTACTATTTGGAGTCGTGAATCAGCACTTGTAACGAACACCACCTGAGATCGGTGGTGGGCAGGGTTGTGGCTACAATCGTTACTCCAAAAGCGCTTTGCGGGCTTCCTATTCGAATTAGAGGTGATTTTGGGCATTGAATGGGCATCAACGGTGCCTTTTTTGCGAAAAATATCACTTTTGAGGTCGTAGCGTGCTAATAAGAAATCATCCATGACCAGGAATTATGAAGCCCCCCCCCTATGGGATTCGAACCCGTGCCGCCACCTTGAAAGGGTGGGCATTGTGCAAACGAGTGAAGCCCGAAAACGCTGACCAGAACCTATTTGTGAGCACGTGTGTCATCGAAGATTCAGATTTGGGCATCCTATGGGCATTAGCGTCTTCCGCGCCTTGTCGGGGTAGCTCAGAGGTTAGAGGGGTCTTCCCAATCCGAAGATTCCAAGCTGAGAACGCGAGTTCGATTCTCGTCACCCGCTCCAAAAAAGTGGACCAGGCCTTTAGGACAGTGCGACCTGGGTGAGTTGGGTTGAGTGTAGACCCTCGAATTCGTTCGGTTTTGGCAATCTAAGTTGCTGTGGCGCTGTACGACGTTGTTAGTCGGGTTATGCCGGCAACCTACCCACAGATCTATCGCGAAGAGAAGCGCTCGAGGTACCGTCGAAAGAGGGGATCAACGAGTTGCCAGTCCTTCGTGCCGCTTTGAACGATGATACCGGCATCGCGGAGCGAATCGAGAGCTCGACCAACTTGCTTGGCGTCGAGCGTCGCGCCGTAAGGCGCTTCAGATCGAGCTATGCGTTGTGCTGTACTGAAGGCGTGCGCTCTCAACGAACGGATACGAGTAATTTCACTTTCGTGGGCTGGCTGTTCTGCAGCCATTGCGTACTCGATGCCTTGATAGACCTCGGTTGCGTCAATGTTGAACAGACCTTTCTCCACTGAGACGACGTGTGCCTGTTGGGCGAGCAACATCGTGGTGCGTGCTGCACCTTCAGAAGTTTCCAATAACAGCGTCAATGCAGCGTCAGTGATGGCTGTCTCGTCGCTCTCGTAGGCCTTGCTTAGCCCGTCTCGCCATGCGTCATCCGTGATAGGTGAGAGCGGGAAGAACCCTCCGAATTGGTACATCGCTCGGGTTCTTGAAGAGAACAGTACTCGCATCATATGCTCAACGGAGCCTGCGAAAATGCACGTCACATGCGGTGAACGCTGCAGAATCGCTCGCATTTTCTTGGTGACCAAGTCCGGGTCACCGAATCGCTGGCTCGCGGCTTCGATCTCTTGGAACTCATCGAGGTAGAGCACCACCTGATGTCCATCGGCGACGGCCAGTTTCTCCAAAAGATTGAGTGCGTAGTCAAACTGCTCGTTGGCGGTCTTTCGGGTTCGAAGTGGAGCGAACGCGAACTCGATGTCGGCGCCAAATTCGTGTTTCAGCGTCGCCGATACTTGTGCTGCTTGACCCACCACTGCGCTGGCGCGCTTTAGTGCTGGAAGCACCTTCTTGACGACCGATCGGTTGGCGATGGCGTTAAGTGCAATGCGCTCGGCGAGTTCGCCAAGCGATTCAATCTCAAAGAGATCGACGTGGACCACGTACGATTTCTTGGCCCGCAGGGACTGCACCGCGGCGTCACAAATGCTCGTTTTCCCGGTTCGTCGTGGTCCAACGAGTATCTGATGATTTCCAGCACTGAGTTGTCCCACCAACGAAGCGAGTTCGTCGACTCGACCAATCAATTGTGCTGGTGCGACCGGGCCTTTGGTCGGGAACAAATCGTTACTGGGTGTACGGGAGTATGACGCCATGTGTCATAGTATAGGACCAAAAGTGTCATACCGGGGCGTCAGAGGACCGAACACGGTGCCACCGTGTTGTTGCGAGCTTCCCGTACCGCCAACGGGCCAAAGCAGTACATTCCGAGTGTACATCCGCAAAAGCAATGAGCCGCAAGTTTCAGCACTACCGCAGGGTTGCACCCGCCGACCTCAGTGTGGCGCTGCTCGTTCCTGATTCCTGTCGCCCGCTCCAACGATTTCGGCCTCAATCCATTTGATTGCAACAGGTTGAAAGTCACCTGTAGTGACCGCAAGTAACGGCATGTGTCCTTCGTCACATGCCCATATATGCCCGTGGTATGCCCGCAATTGTCTTCACAACCGACTGAAGGTTCGTACCAATCGTCTGCTTCAGAAGGTCACGTCTACCATTTGAATCACTCGAGAACGTGTGGGACGGTCATCAAGATGAAGCTTCTCGTTGACACAAACGTCTTCATTGCGGCAGAGGACATTTCGCGAGAAAGTGTTCACGTCAATGCCGAACTCGCAACGGAGCTCGTATCGCTCTGCAGGCGGGTCGGCGTTGAACTGTTTGTTCATCCGGCGACGCGCGATGACATCCGACGTACGGACGACCCAGACTTGAGACGTGCGTCGGAGATGAAGCTTCGACAGTGGGGAATGCTTCGAGAATCGCCAACGCCTTCGGATCTGGCTGCGCGAGCCGGATACGCTCAACCGCTCTCGGAAAATGATCAATCCGACCTGCAACTCCTGACCGCTCTTGAGTCGCGCTCAGTCGATTTGTTAGTAACTGAGGATCGAGGCCTGCTGCGCCGAGCCGCTCGTGCGGGCCTCGAAATGAGGGCAATCCGCTTGTTGGGGTCCATCGATTATTTGAAGCAACTCTTCGGAGAACTTGTCACGCCACCCGCGGTCGAATCGGTTCTGGCGTACGAGATATCTCCCAATGAGGAGATTTTGAAATCGGTTCGGGACGAATACTCGACGGTTGAAGATTCGTTTGACGCCTGGTTCGACAAGGTTCGCAGCGAGCACCGCGAGTGTCGAGTGATTCGAACACCGTCTGGCCCGATTCAAGGGCTGGCGATCTACAAGACAGAAGTCGATCATCCCTTTGGCATTCAAGGCAAGGCTCTCAAGATATGTACATTCAAAATTGCTCCCGATGCCGTCGGTGCGAAGCGCGGTGAACTGTTATTGAAAGCAACCTTGCAATACGCAAACGCAACAGAAATGGACGCTATTTACGTGACGCTCTTCGAGCATCACACTGGGCTCGCCAACCTTCTCGAGCAATTCGGATTCGCCCATCTCGATGAACGTTCTTCGCGAGGGGAGACCATCTACGTCAAAACCTTGCGACCTGACAAATTTGAAGAGGAACTGAGCCCACTCGATTTCCACATTAGGTTCGGCCCGCCTGCACTAAAAGTCCGCCGAGCATTCGTCGTACCCATAAAGCCGGAGTACCACGACATTCTCTTCCCGGAGGCCGCCATTAGACCCACAATGTTCGGTCCCGAGCCATCAGGAAACGCAATCCTGAAAGCGTATCTGTGCCGGTCACCGACAACTCAGCTCCGAGCTGGCGACACGCTTCTTTTTTATCGTTCCCATGATTTGATGGCGGTGACAGCGATTGGTGTGGTCGAGTCGGCAGATCGTATATTCGAACCAACTGCCGTTCGCGAGCGAGTCGGATTTCGAACGGTGTATCCCGATAGTGAGATACGGGCAATGTTCTCCCGTGGGCCCTACGTATTGACCATCCTCTTTCGTCAGGACAGATTGGTTAATCCTGTATGGGGGATCAATGTACTGAAACATCGTGGCGTAGTGCAATCGGCACCTCAGTCGATTGTGCAGGTTACTAACAATGGAGCGATGGAATGGGTAAGGGATCAACTCGAAGGACAGTCCTGATGTCTATTAGACCCGAGTACGTGGAAGCGATTATTTCGGGCGCGAAAACCGTTGAGTTCAGGAAGCAGCGACTTGCCCCAGACGTTGAGACTGTGGTCATTTACGCGACATCGCCAATTAAGGCGGTCGTGGGTGAGTTTGAGATTACGTCGCAGGTTTCTAAGTCACCAGCGGGTCTGTGGCAGGAGTTCAAACTGGTATCCGGCATCGACCGGCGACGTTTTTTCGAATACTTTCGTGGACGATCCAGCGGTGTCGGAATCGTGATTGGAAACGTGACTGCCTACGCTCCCCAGAAGCGGCTGGAGGACATAGCTCCAGGATCACGTCCGCCGCAAAGTTTTCGATATCTTGAGGATTCGGCGGCGTAGAACATTGGTCACTTCTTGTGGCAACAAAATAAACACCACCTGAGATCGGTGGTCGCAAAATTTTGGCGTAAACCGTTGACCCATAAGGATTTCGATGCTGCTTAAATCGATTTCGAGTCAGTTTTGGGCATTGAATGGGCATCAATTGCGCATTAGCCGCTCCATTTCGGTGAAAATATTGCACTTTTACGGCGTACGCCCAATTACAGAAATCTACTTTCATCAGGAATTACGAAGCACCCCCAACGGGATTCGAACCCGTGCCGCCACCTTGAAAGGGTGGACAGATTAAAGTTGCTCTCGGTGCAAAAGTCCTCATCAGGTCCAAGTTGCGATTGAATCGCAATCAGGGATGGTCTCTGATGGGCATTGAATGGGCATTAACAAATTTCTACGTCAGAGCGACGGCACCGTGTGAAATAGATGGGCTCGAGGGCATTGACTTGGCCGGCGTCGACTCACCTCCGACGCAACTTGTCGGCATTGCCCAGCAACCCTCACCTGATGTGTTCATAACTAGATTGCAAGGCAGTCACGCAGCGCTATGACGAGCCGTTTGGCGCGATCATCCTGTCCCCTCGCCATCTGGTTGTTGACATACCCGAAGCCAATTTCGGCGGTGACATCAGCAAAACCTAAGCCGCCATTCGCGCCATCATGCCCAAAAGATGAATCCGAAAGTAACGGTCGAAGCGGATACCCATTGATCATGAAGCCTGTGGAGAATCGGATACCAGGGTCAGACATCGTTCCAGACCACCCCTCGCCGGATGAACGAAGCACCAATGCGTCTGCGATACTTGAGTCACTCATGAATCTCTGTCCGTCAACTTCGGAAACCGCCGCTGCGTAGATTTTGGCTAGAGCTTGGACGGTGAGAATCCCATTGGCTGCGGGAATCTCCATCGCATGAATGGCGGGCGAATTGAAGCCCGAGAAGCTACCATCAATGCCAAATTCGGGAAATGCCTGACCGAGGGTCACTGATCTCACCGCCGCGGGAGTGGTGCGTATCTTCTCCATAAGAGCGAGGTCTGCAGGGTCGTTCGTAGGTGGTGCATCTTCACAAGGCGCCACTCGACGCTGTTCGGAATCCGGCAATCCAATCCAGGCATCAGCTTTTAGTGGGCGGGCAAGGTAGGTCGCGATTAGTTGGCCGGGTCGCATACCAGTAATGCGGCGCAATAGTTCACCGGATAGCCAGCCGTAGGTGAGTGCGTGATAAGCGAAATTTGTCCCAGGCTCCCACTGTGGCTTCTGCTGCTCTATGGCGTGAATAACTGGCGTCCAGTTTGCCAGATCCTCCAAAGTCAAATCGACATCTAATGAAATGAGACCAGCGCGGTGCGAAAAGAGATCTCGTACGATGGTCGCCTGCTTGCCATGCTGAGCAAACTCGGGCCAATACTTACTCACAGGCTCTTCAAAATTCAAAAGCCCTCGCTGAGTTGCCATGTAAGCACATATAGCCATCAGACCCTTGGTCGCCGAGAACACGGTCGAAAGAGTGTTGGACTCCCAGACATGTCCCAACTGCTTGTTAGCAACACCCGCGTACAGATCTAGAACCAGTTGGCCGTGTTGATAGATCGCTACCGCAGCGCCAACTTCAGCTCCGAGGGTGAAGTTCTTCGCAAAGGCATCGGCAACTCGTCCATATCCTGGTTCTGCGACGCCATGAATCTCAGTCACTTTTGCCTACTTGTTGCTCGGGGGATCTTTTCTCGTTGTCGTAATGCGAGCGCGTCAGCCGGATTCCCTACGAAAATGCTCGCTATCTGCTTCAATGGCAAACCTTCTCTTTCAAGAATTTTGGGAAATGTACTCGCTAACCAACTGAGGCCTGGCTCCCCTGAATAGGCATGCCAAAGGTCCCGTCTCGCTCCATCAGTTCCGAGAAGGATTTGACCTACGAAGCCCGCATCCGCAAGTTGCAATATGAGCCGCGCGGTGAACGGTAGCGCTGTGTCATGTTGTCTCAATGATTGATCGAACACGAGCCATGCACCGGTTGACGCCAATTCGATGTGGTAGTTCAGTTCTTCAACCTTGTCGACATGCGACAAGAGGATTGCGTTTGGAGGAACGCCCATCGATTTCAAAGCTTCAACCTGCTCGAAGGCGCCAAGCCCGCCTTCACAATGTGTGAGCACGGGTGCTCCTGTTACGGAGTGCGCAATTGAAGCAGCTCGAAACAGGAGGTGATCGCGCTCGTTCAGGGCCCCCCCGCCCGTGGCAACTTTGATTATTCCTGCCCTGTGACTTGTTCGGCGAACAAAGGGGCCCGTATAATCGAACGCGTCAATACCAATTGTGACATCGTCCACGAAGAGTTGGGCCAATTCGTTTGCATCCACGCGGGAAGTCCAATGCTGCGGACCGTAGTACCGCTCGTGATGCAGGCCCGTTGACGCGACAATATGGACGTTGGTCGAAGAGCTAATTTGCGCGAGGCGTTCCACATGGCGTCCTGCTACACATGGCATTGCGTCCACCATCGTACGAACGCCCGCAATCCGACAGTCCGCAACTTCTCTGATTGCAATTGCTGGATCATCCAAAAGTATGTGGGGAAAGGCTGCACCGATGAAAGGACTGTCGAGAACGAGATGCTCGTGGGCGAAGGTAACCCCGCATTCGGACTTCGCGACGTCTCCGAGGACAGTGCGCACTTGAGGAGTTGAATCCGTCATTCAGTGACGTCATCCGCATCTAGGATCGCACCTGCACGTCGAAGGATTCTACGAACGTTGAGTGCGGGAACGCTTCGCACGTCTCCATTGGCCGTTAGTGATGCAAGACCTGCAGCGGTGCCAGCGGCCTGTCCCATTGCCATCGTTTGAGCCATCGAGCGAACGCTGGCCTGAGCGTCGTGGGATGCGGAAAAACAGCGTCCAGCGACCATCACATTTTGGGCGTCGCGGACAATCAGCGTGCGAAGTGGTATCCCTACCGCACTTCCCTCAGGCAGATACGCCCACGTTGTACCGTCACCCGAATGGTGATCCTCAATCGGCGCTGCGCATAGGCCAATTTGGTCGTCAAACTGCTGTCCATTCAAAACGTCGTCTCGAGTCAAACGGTAATCTCCGAAGACTCGGCGGGTTTCTCTCAATCCAATTTGGGTGCTCATGCCAACGAGGGATGCGCGTTCGTATCCGGGCACGCGCTCAATGAGGAAGCGAGCATATTCAAGTGACTGGTGTCGACCCTCAATTTCCGCTGACGTGAGCCGTTTCGGTTCAAGTATCGAGTGAAGTTGTCCGGATCCGTCACGAATCGTTGAATCCAGTCGGGTCATTACGGTCGCCGTCATTCCGTCGATTGGAGTGACGTGGTCGCTGCCGTCTCGTCTCGGTAGTTCGTAACCCTCTTTCGCTGCCTGCGCCATCAATTCATGAAGTCGTTCCTTGGTTAACCGCTCACGAGAATCGAGATCGACATTGATCATTCGAAAGGTGGCAGTAAGTGTCTGAGCAGCACTGAATTCGCCGGCGAGTTCGAAGCCGAATCCGGCAAAATGGCACAGATCTCCGTCGCCCGAGGCGTCAACGAAGGTGGTTGCCGTAACCGTTCGAAGACCGCCCTTTGTGGCGAGCAGCAGAGTGCGCACGGAACCGTCACGCACCTCAACGTCTTGCAGAGAACTGTGCAATAGAACGTCGGTTCCCGACTCCGTGACGAGATTGTCCCAAACAACTTTGAGATGATCAGCAATGTACGTCACGCCTGTTCCGGCGCCGTACGTGTTCGGCCGTTCGATGACAGGTCCGAGCGTGGACAACCTAGTGACGACCTCTTGAGGAATCGACGCGACGACGCGTCTCGGTCTGGATCCCGGTGAATAGAAGCCGTAGAAGGTATCGAGCACCGCGGTGCTGTTTCCTCCAAGGAACGGAAGCTTCTCGACGAGCAGAACCTTCGAACCCTGGCGCGACGCGGCGATCGCGGCAATTGAACCGGCAGAGCCCGCACCAACGACAACGACGTCGTAGTGCCCAAGCGATGAATTGCTTGACCAGGTACTCATCTCAAACCCACATCACAGTAAACACGAAGTCGTGCGCATTTGTATATACTACCTGTGGAGTTTTCATGGACGACTCTCTCCCTATGAACCTCGTTCCAATGAGCAAAGAGCACTAACCGCGTCTGCAAAGGGGGATCACGAGTGAACGATGCGACTCGTAGCGTTGTAGTCACGGGATCCATGGGAATTGCCGCCGCGACGGCATCACAATTGAGCGCCAAAGGCGACAATGTTTTCATTGTCTCTCTCGATCCGGTGAGCTGCAAGGAACTGGTGGACAGCCTCGGCGACGGTGCTGGTTGGTTCGCCGCCAACCTCGAAGATGAACAACAAGCCGTCGACGCCTTCGCCGCAGCAGAAGAGTGTTTGGGCAAGGTCGATGCGGTGGTGGCCGTGGTCGGCGGGAGCGCTCGGAGCCAGGGCGATGGCTGGCTCCACGACATGACTCTCGAGGCTTGGGACGCTGCATTGAGCTTGAACTTGACATCGATGTTTCTGACCGCGCGAGAAGGAATACGACGAATGCGGGGAAACGGCGGATCGCTCGTCATGACATCGAGTGTCCTCGTCACTTCCCCCCAACCCGATAACTTCACGACCCACGGATACGCAGCAGCAAAAGCGGCAATTGCCGGGTGGACGAAGTCGCTCGCAGCTGCGTATGCCCCGGATGGAATTCGCGTGAATACGGTTGCTCCCGGCCTGGTTCGAACTTCGATGACTCAACGCGCTGAGCAAGAAGCGAACATCGTGACCTTTGCACGGAGAAAACAGCCACTCGTTCGCGATCTACTTTCGCCAGACGTTATTGCCGAAGCGATGTGCTGGTTCGTCCACTGCGAAGGCGTCACGGGCCAGGTCCTCAGCGTTGATGGGGGATGGGAAGTGACTTCCACATCATGAACCGACCAACGCTTCCAATTGAAATTCATAATTGCGGCTTGATTGTTGTCTGTCGAAAAACTCATCGCGCGGTAATGGAACGGTTAGAAGATTTGGCTAAGGACGCCAGCGATTTTGTTCTGGAAGTGACAATGGACTCCGTTTCTGCAGAGGCTGACATCAAAACACTTCGCAAATCGAACCTAGTAGTGGGAGCTGGTACCGTACTTAACCAATTCCAGGCGGAGCGCGCGATTGATGCCGGCGCGAGCTTTCTGGTTTCGCCCATACTCGACGACTCGTTACTTGCGTGGTCGACGGGTCGTGGCATACCGTTCTTACCGGGTGCATTGACTCCGACCGAGATCATGCGGGCTTGGAATGGAGGTGCCGCTGCCGTGAAAGTTTTTCCTGCATCGGCCGTCGGCCCACAGTTTTTGAGGGAAGTACGCGGCCCGTTAGGTGACATCCCACTTATCGCTACCGGCGGTGTCAATGAGAACAATGCTCGGAGTTTCCTTGACGCGGGAGCGATCGCGGTTGGTATCGGGGGATGGCTGACCAAAGCATCAGTGCAGGAGATTCCTGAAAGGTTGAAGGGACTGCGCAGGCACCTCGATGGTGGGCATGGTGTCGACTAGGAGGGGTCTCGCTTTGGGATTGGATATCGGCGGAAGTTCCATTAAGTCAGCGCTAGTGGAAGTAACGTCCTCGCAGCCCAGGGTCATTCACATAGATCTAAGAGACATCGACCTCGCTCGAGAACCCAATCAGGTCATCGACGACCTCGTATCCATTGTTACTTCGTATCGCGAGCAGCACGGGCACATCGAATCAATAGGCGTAGGCATACCCGGGACCATTGACAGTGCTATGGGAGTGCCACTCGTACTCCCAAACTTCCCGTCTGCGTGGAAAGGATTTCCGGTCCGGGACCAACTCGAATCGGCTCTTAACCAGCGGACAACACTGGTTAACGACGCCGACGCGTTCGGAATCGCGGAGTCCACTCTCGGAGCTGGAGTCGGCATGGCAATGGTGGTTTGTTTAGTGTTGGGAACCGGTGTGGGAGGCAGCATCGTCCATGAAGGAGGCCTCTTTCACGGCCGTGGAACCGCGGGTGAATTCGGCCACATCACGGTGGATCTAGATGGACCGCTGTGTGGCTGCGGCAATCGCGGATGTGTCGAGACGTTTGCCGGTTCGGACGCGATCGCCAAATTCGGCAACAGTTCCAGCGCTAAGAAGGTATTTGAAGATGCCGCAAGTGGAGACTCGTTTGCGCAGGCTGTCATTGACCGCGCTGCGAAAGCGCTGGGCGCCGCCTTGGCGAACATCTACATAGTTCTCGCTCCAGACGCTTTCGTGGTCGGTGGTGGTATCGCGGAAACCGGTGCCTCCTTCATCAGTCAAGTTGCGTACGAGACTCGACTTCGAGTGTTCGTCGCATCCGAAGACAAGATTCGGATATTGAAGGGCCGACTCGGTCGGCACGCGGGCGCCATCGGAGCCGCACTCGTATCAAGCGATTAACCGGACCGATCAAACTTCGTCAGTGTCCAACTTCTCGGGAACGAGCGTGAAGACTGCGTCAATTATGTATCGTTCGGGGTGATAGACCGTCGTCGTAAATTCAAGCGGTTCACCGTCCTGATCAGTGATAATCCTGCGCTCCACAAGCGCGGGGGACTTCGCTGGAAGCTCAAGGAGTTTCGCCTCGCCTGGCTCGATTTGTCGAGCACTAATCCAAGAAAGCGCCTTCGATGGAGTTCGACCTAGTGCCGCAAGAGCACTGTGGAGTGATCCAGTTTCCAGGTTCTCAGCGAGAACGGACGCGCAATTCAACGTGAGCGTTGCGTTTTCGATCGCCATCGGCGTAGAGTCCGCGAGCCTTAGTCGAATGATGGAAACGACCCGCGCCGACTCATCGAGTTTGAGAGCCTCAGCCTCTCCGACGGTCGCGAACCGGACCTCGGCGGATATCAGTTTCGACGCAGCATTTAATCCCCGCCGGCGCATGTCCGCAGTGAAACTCATTAGTGGACCGGAGTGGCGGTGAAATGGCTGTCGAGAGATGAAGGTGCCCGCACCCCGCTTCCTCCGGACAAGTCCTTCGGCGGCAAGGTTCTGCATAGCCTGGCGAGCAGTCATGCGGCTCACGCCAAACTGTTCTGCCAGCTCCACTTCGGACGGCAAAATGTCGCCCTCACGGCCGTTGAGCACCTCATCTCTTAGCCATTTCTCAATACCTTGGTAGAGAGTCGCCCCTTCAGAGCCGGTCAAGCGTATCGATCCCTCATCGCGACGAGTTTATACGTAGACATCACGATGTATAACACTATACATTTGACTATGGCCGTATGTACTAGAGTGCCAGCGGTGCGCGAAAACGATATCGCTGGTAACTGGACTTCTCAGGTCATCACGCTGTTGGAGCGACTCCAAGAAACCCAAGGCAAAGCAATCTCAGAAGCGGCCGAGTGGTCAGCCGAGGCCATAGCTGACGATGGATTCGTCCATATGTTTGGAAGCGGACATTCCCGCATCGCTGTTGAAGAAATGTTTCCGCGTTACGGCTCTTTCCCGGGATTCAATCCAATGGTTGAACTCTCAACCACATTTCACACGCAGATCGTCGGTTCGAACGGACAGCGCCAGGCGATGTTCATAGAAAACGTCTCCGGTCTCGCCGAAGCAATATTGGCGAATTTTGCCTTCCGACCAAATGACGTGATGCTCGTCTTCAGCGTGTCGGGTACATCCGCTGTAGCCGTAGAACTTACGCAGATTGCCCAGAGGCGCGGACTACGGACGATTGCAGTAACTTCAGTGGCGCATTCGGAATCATCAAAGTCCAAGATCGGTATTCGCTTGAAGGACATAGCGGATCTGGTCATTGATATCGGCACGCCGCCGGGAGACGCGCTCGTCGAAATACCAGGACTCGAATATCGAGTTGGTCCTGGTTCGACCGCGTTGATTGTGGCCGTTGCGAATGAAATCAAGGTTCAGACTGCTGAACAGTTGGTCAAGCGAGGTATCCATCCTCCAGTGTTGACCGGCCCCATGGTCATCGGATCTGAGCGCTCAGCTCAGCTCTTTGATGCTGCCTACGACGACCACGCCCGCCGATTGGCGTACGCCCTCGGGAGCGTTGGCGACATCCGTAACGAAATCAACGAACAGAAGCCAACTCCGTGAGCGCCTTGGCTCGAAGGGTCGAGCTACTGCGTTCTTAGTACAGACTTAAGTTTATATATGTATAGAGTTAACTTGACATATAAATGAAAGTTTGTTATGTTTGCGCTCGAATTATGAACTGGTCATGTATGAACATAGGGTGCGGGTGATTATCGCACCTTGTTCACTAAAAAGGGGGACAAGTGGAATCAGTTGTCAGGCATCACACAAAGGCAAAGTCGCCATTCCGGAAACTTGCTCCGGTGGTTGCATTTGTTACGGCACTTTCTGTACTGACAGTTCCAGGACTGAGTTTTGGAACTTCTTTGCATCCCAAAGTGACTTCAACGCAAACTCTCACAGTCGCATTTCAATCGGCGCCTGCGACGTTGGATCCGGGACGATTGAACAACGGAGGCAATGGTGCTCAGTACTCAGCACTCGCGTACGACTCGCTGATTTACTGGGCGCCCAACGGCGACTATCTTCCTGGTCTTGCCACGTCGTGGAAGTATCTCGATGCCAGTAACCAGATTTTTCAACTCACGATCCGACCCAACGTCAAGTTCAGTGATGGTGCGACGCTCACTGCTCAAGACGTCGTTAACTCAATTGAGTACGACGCGCAAGGCAGCACAACCGCGGCCTCCTACCTGGGCAATCTGGCGACAGCTACTGCGACGGGGCCGTTGACGGTAGTACTCACCTTCAAGCAACCGCAACCAGACCTGGAGACCATTTTTGACCAGGACAACATGGCGGGAGATGTCATCAGTCCCCAAGGTCTCGCCACTCCGACAGCTTTGGGGACAACGACTGATGGCACTGGTCCGTACATGATTGACCCCACTCAGACCGTTACCGGAAGCACATACGTCTACGTTCAGAATCCCAACTATTGGAATGCTTCATTGGTTCGATTCAAGGAAGTTGTCGTGGACGTGATCGCGTCTGACACGTCCGCCATTGCGGCTATGCAAACTGGACAGGCAGATTTCTTTGGTGGCTCATACTCGGACGTGTCGGCAGCCAAGGCGGCGGGTCTCGATCTCTATAAGGAATCGGGTGTCTTCGCCACAATCTGGACAAACGACTACACCGGGAAGATCGTCAAGGCGCTGCGCAATGTGAAGGTTCGACAAGCCATGTCTTACGCAATTAATCGCCCGGCAATTGCTAAAGCCCTCTATGGCAGTTATGCGCAACCGAACGACGAGATATCAACGCCCGGGTTCACCGGATACGTCCCTGGTACCAAATGGCTCGACTACTACACCTACAACCTGAAGAAAGCTAAAGCACTCATGAAGTCTGCTGGCTACGCAAAAGGTTTCACGATGACTCTTATTGGCGTCAACTATCAGGGATACCTTCAAATAACCGAAGCAGTGGCCAGTGAATTGGCCGCAATTGGCATCCACGTGAAGATCAAGGAGTTTGCGACTTTCGGAGAGTACGTAACGGCGTTCTTAAGTGGCAAGTACGCGGGTGGAGACATCCAGTACGGAACACAACCGATGTCGATTGAGTCCACAGCAATATTCGCGAAGGACGGACTCTTTAATGTGGAAAAGAACTCGAATCCGAAGCTTTTGGCGCTCGTAGCCAAAGGAAACAGTACTCACGGCGCGGTGTCAAACGCCTATTACCAGCAGGCGATGGAGTTGTGGATCCAAGGTGCATATTCGCTCAACCTATTCACCGCAGACAACGTCTTCATCGTCAAGCCGGGCGTTGCGTCGAATGTTCAGTTGGGTCTCAAATTCCCTGGGACCGCATCGGGGCCTGACTTCGCGTTCTGGTCACCTGCTAGTTAAGACCGTAGGGCCGATGATTTACGAGCCGACTCGCGGCCCTTTCAATAGGGCCTGCGGCGAAGCGGCGCTGAGTTCGGTGTTTGTCGGGACGGTAGACGAAGTACGTTCGCCGTCCCGACAAGTGCTGCGCCGTCGATGTTGAGTCCACCTCAATGAGATCCCAAGGGTGCAGTCTGTTTGTGAAACTACGAAGTGCAGTTCGTACCGATGCAATTTGAAGGGTGAAATTTTGTGCGGCAGCTGATAGTTAGAAGACTCGTTCAAGCGATTCCGCTTCTCTTCATCGTGTCGTTCCTGACGTTCTTTCTGGTTTCACTGATTCCGGGGAGTGTTGCGACTGCCTTGATCGGTACGTCCGGAACACCTGCTGCGTACGCGAGAATGGAACGGCAACTGGGACTCAATAAACCCGTATTCGTCCAATACTGGCATTGGTTATACAGAGTTCTCCACGGGAATCTTGGGTCCTCACTGCAGAACAAGCAATCCGTAGCGGAAATGCTGAACTCGAGATTGACCGTCACCCTCACGCTGATTGTGGCGACGGTCATCGTGGTGTCGATCGTCGGGGTCGGACTAGGAGTTGTCTCGTCGGTGAGGGGTGGCTTCATGAATCGAATAATCGACCTTCTATCGTGGCTTGGTCTCGCTGTACCGAATTTCTGGCTCGGATTGGTTCTGGTCTCCACCTTTGCTGTGACGTTTCACGTATTTCCCGCACTGGGGCTGACGGCATTTAGTTCGTCACCCGTTGGGTGGCTGAAGTCGTTGGTATTGCCTGTCATCGCCCTTGCGGCGGCACCCATCGCAGTAGTTATGAGACAGACTCGTGATGCGATGTCCAACGTGCTCGAAGGAGAGTTCATTCGGACGTTGAGGGCGTCAGGACTCACCGAGCGATCAATAGTAATGAGACACGCGCTGAAGAATGCATCGCTCCCGGTCGTCAGCGTTCTCGGGGTGCTACTTGTCTCTCTCCTCGGCGGCACCGTGATCGTGGAGAATGTGTTCGCGATTCCCGGTCTAGGAAGTCTCGCGGTCAGTGCCGTAAGCGCCCACGACCTGCCGGTGGTCGAGGGCGTCGCGGTGTATTTCACCTTGATTGTCATCGTCGTCAACCTCTTCGTTGATATTGCGTATGGGCTCTTGAGTCCGAAGGTTCGTGTTCGATGAGGAGGGATCTGTTTTGGAGGCCCCCCTCGACGTCGAGCGGAATTGTCCGGAAGTTCTTGTCCAGGCCACTCGCGTGCGTCGCTCTCGCATATCTGTCGATCCTGGTCATCGCGTGCACCTTCGCCCCGCTGATCGCGCCGTACAATCCGGAATCTGAAGACCTCCTCGCGGTTCTCTCCGGTCCGTCGCGTCTTCATCTCCTTGGAACAGATGAGTTGGGCAGAGACGTACTGAGCCGACTCCTGTTTGGAGGGCAGATAACCCTCTTGAACAGCCTCGAAGCGGTTCTGGCTTTCATGATCATTGGCGTCCCTTTGGGCCTCTTCGCCGGATACCGAGGTGGGCGAATCGACAGGGTCATTATGTCTGCCACCGACATCGTGCAATCGTTGCCAGTGATCATTGTGCTCTTGGTTGTTGCGGCGGTCTTCAGCGGCTCTCTTGCGCTCATGATTACCTTGGGACTCGTATCTTCCCCAAGCATCATCAGGGTCGTTCGTGTCGCCACACTCTCGGTCAAGACTGAGTTGTACGTGAGGGCAGCGGAAGTGGTGGGATTGACGAGGTTTCAAGTTCTGCGCCGACATATCTTGCCCCAAGTCGTAGCTCCGATGGCTGTCCAGGTTTCAGTGTTCGCGGCGGCGGCAATCACCATCGAGGCTGCACTGGGCTACTTGAATCTTGACGTCAGTCCTCCGGCTCCGAGTTGGGGCTCGATGATCGCAGAAGCGGGGACCGTCATTTTCCGCCAACCGTTCTTGATAATTCCCTCCGGCCTCATAATCGTGATCACCGTGATCGCGCTGGGTGTTCTCGGGGACGCCATTAGGGACATCTGGGCGAAGAAGGATGACCGGAGTGACATCGACACTGGTCGAGAAAAGCGACGTTCAAGTCAACCCGCAGTCGCGGTGACTCCTTCGGTCCAAGACGAAAACTCAAGTGACCCGGCACCACCTGACTCGTTGCTCTCAGTTCGAAATCTCGAAGTGATGATCAATTCTCGCGAGGGTGATTTGAGAATCGTGGATCACGTCAGTTTCGACCTGAAAGCGGGAGAGACGTTGGGAGTCGTCGGTGAGTCAGGGTGTGGCAAATCGATCATGGCCTTGGCGCTACTGGGATTGCTTCCATCGGGCGGACGCATTACCGGTGGCAGCGTGGAATTTCGCGGTCAGCAGTTGGTGGGAATGTCGAACAAAGAGAGATCCAAACTGCGCGGTCGCCACATCGGACTCGTATCGCAGGAACCTATGGTTGCGCTCGATCCCGTGTTCACCGTAGGGAGTCAGATAAAGGAAGTTCTTCAGACGCTCCATGGGTCGAACGCAAAAGAAGCGAAACGAGACGCACTTGAGCTTCTTGGTCGCGTCAGATTGCCCGACCCTCGAACAGCGTTCGAAAGCTTTCCCCACGAACTCTCCGGAGGTATGTCGCAGCGAGCATGCATCGCAATTGCATTGGCGGGCAGTCCTGACCTGCTGATCGCAGACGAACCCACCACCGCCCTTGACGTGACGGTCCAAGCAGAGATCCTCGATCTCCTGCTGTCGCTCAATGACGAATTGAAGATGTCCATACTCTTGGTGACCCACGACTGGGGAGTTATTGCCGACTGTTGTGAACGAACCGCTGTCATGTACGCCGGTCAACTTGTCGAATTGGCGGCGGTTAACGAGATATTCAATACTCCTCTTCATCCCTACACTGAAGGTTTATTGGCGTCCAACCCGTATCTGTCTGAGAGGGGATTATTGCCCTCGATCAAAGGCGTGGTTCCCTCGCCGTGGGAATGGCCGGAAGGTTGTCGATTCGCTCCTCGTTGCCCATACGCGACCGAAGACTGCACACTGGCACAAATCGCACTGCGAGTGATGTCGACGGGTCGTGTGACCCGATGTCTGCATTCGGAGAGGGTCGGAACGGCCGCATCAAATGTCCAATAATCCTTCGTTACTTAGTGTTGATGGCCTCTCCGTTCAGTACATTCAACGCCGACGCTCCGCCCCTTTCGTGGCCGTCAACGATGTCTCGTTTGACTTGATGAAGGGCGAGACGGTTGCGTTGGTCGGTGAATCGGGTTCCGGGAAGACCACGATTGGCAACGCGATTCTGGGACTGTCTCCCGTCAGTCAGGGAACCATTCAATTTGACGGAGAGGTGATAGTTGGAACGCAAGGGGCCGATAGGGAAATGATAAGTGAGTCCATTCAGGTCATATTCCAAGATCCATTCGGCTCTCTCAATCCTCGCCGCACCATCGGACAGATTCTTGTTGAGCCTTTAATGGTTCATCGTAAACAGTCGCGATCAGATATGTGGTCAGAAGTGGAGCGGATGCTCGTCCGCGTAGGGCTACCAAAGGACGCAGCGAGTCGATATCCGAGACACTTTTCAGGTGGTCAACGTCAGCGCATTGCCATCGCGAGGGCAATGATAATTGAACCGCGTCTCGTTGTCTGTGACGAGCCCGTGAGCTCATTGGACCTTTCCGTCCAAGCTCAAATTCTCAATCTTCTTGGGGAGCTTCAAGATAACGAAGGACTGTCGTATCTCTTCATCAGTCACGACATCGCGGTCGTACGACATTTGGCTCATCGAGTGCTCGTTCTCTACCGGGGACGGGTTGTGGAAGAGGGATCGGTCGATCAGGTCTGCAGTGATCCGAGACATCCCTATACGAGAGCGCTCTTCTTGGCGGCACCCATAGCGGATCCCGATGTGCAACGAGCAAGAAATGTCGCGCGCCGCGAACTGACCGTGAGCGACAAGGACGAAGGTGATGGCTGTCCGTTCTACTCTCGATGCGCCTTTGGCGTCACGAGGTGTGCTCAGGAGCGTCCTGAACTGCGACGAACCCGATCAGGATCCCTTTCGGCGTGCCACAGAGACACGGAGTTGCCGGATCTCGACATTGATTCGCTTTGGCCTCGAAAAGTTACGACAAATGATGATCAATTGACTCGGCCAAGTCGCACGGTCGAAGTGTCTTCGACTGAAGTTTACGAAGACCTCACGAACGACAATTCTCCTCCAGCGCAGGTCACCCCAACCGCCTGCGCTGGAGGATCCCAATCTTGCGACGGCGAATTCACGAGAGCCGACGAATCATAACTCATGACGAAAAGCATCAGCTGGTCAACTGCGGAGACCTCGAGCGCAATTTATACATAATCGAAACGGACAGCGCCGTTTGATTCGAACAAACGTAAAGGGAGGACAGTGAGCACGCTTGGACACTGGGAGGGAGAAGAAGGGCTACCATCGTTTTGCTATACCGCCGACCCACGTCATGTTTCGGATAATGAAGTCTCAGCGAGAAATTGGAACTTAGTCGGCAACCGTCGAATTCAACTTTGCGCGGTCAGTGACGGTGGAGTGGGACTCTACGACGAGGGTTTCGGTAACCGGTGGCTAACGGACGCTCACCCGCGCGGCACAGGGTTCTCGTTCATCGTGGAAGACAATCGAGAGACATGGGGAACCGAGCAAAGTCATTGGCCCTCTGGTGGCGCGCCGCGCCGGGTGTTCGGTGCCAATAGTTTCTTGATTGCAGCTCAGGACGACGGACTGGATCTCGAGCGTCTAATCCTGTGTCCAATGGGCGAATATCCCTGGGTTCTGGTAAGGGTGCGTATCACCGCAAATCAGGGACCTAGGACTTTCGAACACGTCGAAGAGTGGACTGTTCGCCCTCGTAGGATCCGACCGGATGATTCAGTAATTGGAATAGAAGGCTTTCATGCGCGCACCTTCGATTTTGATGTCGTCATTTCGGACCGTGCTGTTCGAGTTCACGCGACTCGAATGACGGCGATAGCGCGTGACGCCAAGCAAGATATTGAAAACGATTCACCGAATCTCCTCAGCAGCGATTCTTTCGAAAGTCTGGATGCGCGAATCTCACTCGTGCTCGAAGGGCTCGATGGCAATGCTTCAACAGTTCAAGCGGATGGCTCGGATGAGCCTCGGTTGCAAATCCGGACGAGACTGCGCCTAGAAACGGACGAGACATGTGAACTTTGGTTTCGCTTTGGTCTCGATGACAGTGGAAAAATCGATGACCCGCGTGCACTTTTTGAGGACAGCATGGTCGACGTCGAAAGTCGGTTACCGCGGGCACACCTCGAAGGCAGCCTCTTCGTCGAGCGCGAGATTGCCTGGCACGCCGCCGTGTTGACAGGAGGAGCATGTCGAGATTTAGTAATTGGTGGTCACACACTCAACCAGGGATCCTGGTACTCATTCGGGCTGGGAGCCAACGCAGCGGCGCGTGACCCCCTGCAGCATGCACTTCCGCTGGCGTATTCTGAGCCAGACCTCGCTTTGTCAGTGCTCCGAAACACGTGTGCGTGGGCCAATCCTGAAGGCGATTTACCGTTTTGTCTCGACCGTGATAAGCGAACCCGATTTGAATTCCGGCAACCGTCAGATCAGAACCTCTACGCATTCTGGCTCGCCTCAGAGTACGCAGCTGCGACAGGCGACGTGGAAGCCTTTGGCCAAGAACTGGCGTACCACCCTTCGTATGGAGCGACCTCGACGTCTCTTGCGACACATCTCCGGCGACAATTCAGATTCTTCGTTGACAACGTCGGACGTGGCGAACGGGGACATGTGCGCATGCGACACGCCGATTGGAACGATGTCATCCTTGAAGACTCGGGAGTCGACCTCGCCAACATGATTGAGCGAGGTGGTTCGGTTCTCAACTCAGCCATGGCTGCATGGGTGTTCCCAGTGTTTGCCGGTCTTTGCGATCGAATAGATGAGCCGGCTATGGCACTCGAAGCTCGAGAGATTGCCTCCGATCTACGTGATCGTGTTCGCGGAGCGTGGAATGGAAGCTGGTTCGACCGGGCGTACGCTCCCGGAGGAGTTGTCGTTGGCGGAGTCGACGACCTTTGGCTGGAAGTGCAGCCGTGGGCGATTCTCTGCGGCGCCGCTGATCCTCAACAAGCTCGCGACTTGCTCAAAGCGATCGATGAAGGTCCCCGTTCAGCTTCTCCCCTCGGCGCTCGTCTTCGGTGGCCAGTCGGCGACGGTCCGAATGCCTCGGGCGGGCGAGGCGAAGGGCCTGGCGGCGGAGGCATCTACCCGTCCGTAAATCTGGTATTGGCGTGGGCCGCGAAGTCCGTTGACGCCGACTTCGCGTTGGACGAGTGGCAACGCATGACACTGTCGCAGCACGAACAGTACTTTCCAAACGTGTGGGAGGGAACACTGTCAGGTCCCGATTCGTATAACGCGCCCGAATCCTCTCGACCCGGCAGAACGTGGCCAGGTACCGGCACGGGAGGAATGCAGGATTTCCCAGTCAATAACCTGCACGTGCACAGCCAGCCAATACTGGGTTACTTGCGCCTGTTGGGAGTGCATCCGACCAACGAAGGCCACCTGAATGTGGAGGGCGGCGGTGAATGGGTCAGCCGAACATTGACAGTCAAATCCGATGGTCACGGAGCCTTACACGCACTGGGACCGGTCATCCTTGACACTCCTTTTGGTGAGATTCGCGGTGGGCCCGGATTGGTGACATGGTGAATTCGGAGTGCACAAAGCCGTCAGCCGCAAATTGCAACTGGTTCGTTATGAGAGAGGATGAATCTCATTTCACGGATTCGTTAGAGCGAGGCACACGGACCCGCCAATTGCTTTTCCAGGGCGATTGATGTCAGGCGATTTGAAGCAGCGAACCCGGAAAGAAGGGGGAATTCAATGGAGGTGCCCTTAAGCACAAAGGACTTCCTTGCCCGAGCGGCGAACCAATACGGCGATCGCATTGGAGTGATTGACGAACCGGTGCAACCGGCTGAGTCACTCGGATCCCTGACATACGCGCAGGTAGCTGAGTTCGCGCGCGCGCAAGCTGCCGGTTTGGACGAACTGGAAGTGAACTTCGGAGATCGCGTCGCGATTGTCTCGCAAAATTGCGCACGACTTTTCGTATCGTTCTTGGGTGTATCTGGAAGTGGCAGAGTCTTGGTCCCCATCAACTTTCGACTGACTCGCGAGGAAGTTGCCTACATTGTCGAACAGTCGGGGGCCCGGGTTTTGCTCATCGACCCTGAGCTCGAGGAAGAACTCGAATCGGTCACGTGTGAACACAAATTCATACTGGGAGATTCCAGTGACCGTGTCCTCTTTAGACACGGGACTGAGCCAGCGGAGTGGAATCCCGACGAGTCAGCAACGGCGACAATCAATTACACGAGTGGCACCACGTCGCGTCCAAAGGGAGTGCAGATCACGCACAGAAACATTTGGATAAACGCGGCGACGTTTGCGCTCCACAGTGGCGCTTCCGATCGCGACGTCTATTTGCACACATTGCCGATGTTTCATGCAAATGGATGGGGAATGCCCTATGCAATGACCGGTGTCGGAGCAAGGCATGTGGTTCTTCGAAAGGTCGACGGACACGAGATACTAGAGAGAGTTGCTGAGCACGGCGTGACAGTCATGTGTGCTTCACCAACGGTCGTCAATACGATTCTGAGTGCTGCAGCCGAATGGGATGGCGAGATTCCCGGTCGCAATCGAGTACGAATAATCGTGGCTGGAGCACCACCGCCAACAAAAACAATTGCTGAGGTCGAGACCGTACTGGGTTGGGAGTTCATACAGATTTACGGCCTGACTGAAACGTCGCCACTACTGGTTATCAATAGATCGCGCGCGGAGTGGGACCAACTCAGCGCCGAGGAGAGGGCGCTTCGGCTCAGTCGAGCTGGTGCGGCGACTCTCGGGACGACGATTACCACGTCGAATCTCGGAGAGGTCTTAGCCAAATCGAACGTCGTGATGGACGGTTATTGGAATCAACCCGAGGCCACTGCGGCAGCCGAAGAAGATGGTTGGTTTCGTACAGGCGACGGCGGGTGGATCGATGATCAGGGCTACCTCACTATCACCGATCGGCTCAAGGACGTCATTATTTCGGGAGGCGAGAATGTCTCATCGATTGAAGTCGAAGACGTACTCTTCAGTCACCCGTTTGTGCGCGAAGTTGCGGTCATTGGAGTACCCGATGAACGGTGGGGCGAAACGGTGAAGGCACTCGTGGTTCTCGCACCTGGAGTCGAAGTGAGTGAGAGCGAACTCATCTCATACTGTCGAGAACATCTCGCGGGATTCAAGACGCCCACAACAATCGAATTCCGTGAGGAACTCGCTCGCACCGCCACCGGGAAACTGCAGAAATTCATTCTCCGTCAGGACTACTGGGCCATCAATGAACGACAGATTCAATAAACGGAAAATTGATCAGAAGGTGGCTCCGGCCTGAGATCAGTTGATTGGGGTCTAACTTCAATTCCCATCACGGAGAAAGGACTGAGTAGGTAGTGCTCAGAGAGTGCCAAATGGCTCTGACGCTATGAATATTTTGCATTGAACTAGGGACTTGCAAATGACTTGCTCGAAGGACAAAAAAGCCACCCTCGACCGGACGAATCACGACGCATTTTTGGGCATTAACTGGGCTGGAAACAGTGGTATTTCATGGTTACTTGTGGTCATTCGTGGTTGCTCGCGGTAACACGAAAACCCTTATAAATAAAGGGTTTTAGGTCAATTTTCAGAGCACCCCCAACGGGATTCGAACCCGTGCCGCCACCTTGAAAGGGTGGACAGTAAAACGACCATGGGTGACGGTAATTCCTGATGAAATACGGTTTCCCCGCGCTACATCTTCCGCGAATTAGGTGATGGGCATTAAATAGGCATTAACACCCTTCCTTGAAATCCTTTCAAGGTCCAAGAGGTCAAAGTTCGGGTATTGCCGTCGAGTAGTCGAGAACGACTCGTCGATTGAAGTGCAGTGCGAATTCCTTTAATTGTCAGCCCCAAAAAATATTCGTCTGATCGCGTTCGATTTCTTCGAGGACTTCGTCAATGGAACTGGGTGCCATGAGGTCGAAAATATGCCATCGACTGTTGCTGTCCGACCAGTAGAGCGCCCATTCATTGTTCGCAGTATCGAACTTCATTCGAGCGACCCCTTGTCGGGTCCACTCGGGTCCGAAATCTTCCCTCCAGGGAGGTCGACATTCAACAATCGTCACCGTCTTCCCTCGGACGTCAACTTCCATTCTGATCTGATCCTGAAAGTCCGGTGGCACGACTCTGGCTGCGTATCTGTGAATCTTCCGTAGGTCGGGGTTCAGCTAAGTGGTTGGAGTTCCGAACAAATACCCGCGGAGTAGGTCTAGAAGTTTCATTCTCTACGGCTGGTCCCTTCTTATCAAGGCCTAAGGCAGGACCGCAGACAATGAAGGTCCGGTACCGAGAACGCTTGCACCGGCACAGCGAGTTCGTAATCTATATGAGTGGTGCTACCTCGGTCATCTACCTTGGGCCCAGCTTCGAGGCCCGTCGCGATCCCTTCTGGATTTGACACGTCCAATGACATAAAGGCTCAAGGCACCGTCGAACTACCTATTCATGTCTGGTGGTCAGAGCCGAAGCGCGTTTTTGATTTGACGAAACCCGATGATCGATTGCGGGCATATGAACTTGTGCTCACCGAGGGCGATGAGGACGATATCCGCCTCTTCATCCGCTTTGATGTCCTTCGATCGTCATGGCATCAACTGTTCCTTCCACGACACGTTCGCGAGGCGTGGGAAAAAAAGTATCAGCAGCTCAGCAGCAACAGTTAGACGTGCTCAGCCCGCTGCAGGAGAGACTCGTCGCCCTGGTTGCGGAGTCACTTGCGGGCTCTGACTTTGCCCTCGCCGGCGGTGCGGCACTGATTTCGCAAGGACTGGTCGAGCGCCGCACGAACGACTTGGATTTCTTTGGTTCATCCGAGGCCGCACTTGCCGAGCGACTTCCGAGGGTCATTTCATCCTTGGAGAAGGAAGGTTTCGAAGTCGACGTTCGGCGCTCTACGCCGCAATTTGCTCGCATTGTTGTTCGCGGTTTGAATTCTGAAACTGAGGTCGATTTTGGATTGGATAGTCGGCTGTTCCCTCTCGAACAAGGAGAATTATCTCCGGTGTTGGCGAGTAAGGAGTTAGCGGTTGACAAGGTACTGGCGGTGTTTGGACGAGCCGAGGCTCGCGATTTCGTGGACCTCTACGCGCTCGAGCAGTTTTTCAAGCTTGACGATCTCTTCGTCTGGGCTGCTGAGAAGGATCGCGGATTCGACCTGGGAATCTTCGCCGATATGGCGAGACGAGCGAACTCGTTGGATTCGTCAGAGTTCAATTTGAAGGATACGGAGTATCACAGTCTTTTGACGGCAGTGGAGAAATGGCGTGAACTAGCCCTTGATCGCGCTCGGAAGCGAGATCGCGACCACGGTCTTGAGAGATGAACTGATTCGAGTTTCAATTACCTACTTATGATCCAACCGTTCTCCGCCTATACGAGAAATATGAACAAAACTGTCGCGACATGGTTGGCACCTCCTGAGATTGGTGGTGGGGAAATCCTGGCCTAAACCGTTGACCATAAGGATTTTGACGACGCTTAAATAGACTGCGAGAGAGTTTTGGGCATTGAATGGGCATCAATTGGGCATTAACCGCTTCAATTAGGCGAAAAATATGGCACTTTCGCGGCGTACGCTCCAAGTGTAGAAATCTGCTTTCATCAGGAATTACGAAGCACCCCCAACGGGATTCGAACCCGTGCCGCCACCTTGAAAGGGTGGTGTCCTAGGCCGCTAGACGATGGGGGCCTGCACTGCATGTCACCTCATACTGCGTTGGTGGTCGGGCTGCCGGGATTTGAACCCGGGACCTCTGCGTCCCGAACGCAGCGCGCTACCAAGCTGCGCTACAGCCCGCAGCGAGTTGCCTCGCAGCCTGATAATGCTAGTCGGTGGCCGGTGAATCAAACAATGCTCAGATGGCCGACGGCACTTCCGGTACGGAGGGCTTGTGGTATTCGACCACGATTTCGCTGATTCGCCGACGTTCGACCGACTGCACGCGGAATGTCCAGTCTTCATACGAATAGGTCGTTCCAGCCTGAGGAATTTCACCCGCTAAATCGAGGATGAATCCGGCAATCGTGACGTACTCGCCTTCGGGTATCGAGATGCCGAGCGCCTCTTCCACCTCGTCGACGTGGGTCTGTCCGTCAACGAGCCAGCGGTCTTGACGAATGCGCACGATGGTCGGCTCTTCGTCCTCGTCGAACTCATCGTTCAAGTCGCCAACGAGTTGTTCGAGGATGTCGCGAATCGACACGACGCCGGCGACGCCGCCGTGCTCGTCGAGGACGAGCGCGAACGTCCGCCGCTTCTCGCGCATCTCGCTGAGGCTCTCCAACAGGTCCATCGTTTCGGGCATCATGAACGGTCGTCGAATCTTGCGCGCGATTTCGGTTGCCGAGGGTAGGGAGACACCGATGGCGCGTTTGGCCGTGGTGCTACGAAACAGGTCATTGACGAAGAGGACGCCCTCGACCTCGTCGAGGTCACCGTTGACGACGGGGAAGCACGAGTGTCCGGTATCGCGAATCGCTTCGGCGATCAACTCCGGGGTCACGGGCGTTGTGAGGTAAACGACGTCGGTGCGCGGTGTCATGACGTCGCGAAGCTCGAGCTCGCTGAGTTGGTCGACGCGTTCGTGGATGGCGATGGCTTCGGGTGACTTCGGCCGCGCCTCTTCACGCCCGACGATTCGCTTTCGAAGCCGAGACAGTCCCGACGAAGGGGGCTGTGGGGCGCTCATTGAAAGTCGGTGCTCCCGACGCGAACGGTCGCGGGGCGCAGGGATTCGTCCTCGTACTCTTCTCCGCGCAACAGCGCTCGCACCGCGCTACGCAGTCGCTGAGGGTCGAGTGGCTTCACGAGGAATCCCTCGGCGCCGCTGCGACGAGCGAGGAACACGTCCGGGCGACGATCGAGCAACATCAGTACGGCAACCGGTTCGGCCGCCCCGTAGGACTCCTCGTGACGCAGTTCCATGCAGATTGCCATGCCGCCCATGGTGCCGATTTGCAGGTCCAGCACCACGAGGTCGACGCCGCCTCGTTCGACACGGGCAATGACCTCGGGACCACTGGCGACCTCTTCAATGATGAGGTCCGGCCCTTCGAGTGTGGCGCGAAGTTCTTTGCGCAGGGAGGCGAGGTCACTCGCCAGAAGAACAATGGCCATTGGTTCAGCGTAGCGGAGCGAAATTTGCCTCATTGTTGGCGCGAAGCCATGCGCGAAAATCACTCTTGCCCGTTCGCCCATGAGTGGATAACCTGCGGTTCTGGGTCAAACCGGGGGGGGAGTGACTTATGGCGATTACGCCTTTGGATTGGACTGACGCCGCAGCGTGTCGCAACAGTGAGGCCGCGCTTTTTTATCCGGCCGATAGCGCCGAGCGCAAAGAGGATCGACTGGAACGTGAGTTGGTGGCCAAGCGCATCTGCGCGAGTTGCGGTGTTCGTGACGAGTGCTTGGAAGCGGCGTTGGCGCGACACGAGTCTTACGGGATCTGGGGCGGCCTCAACGAATTCGAACGGCGAGGTTTAATCCGTACGTGACTTCGCCCAACCGAGTTGGGCCGGACTCACTCGCGTAAGGACAATGAGCAACGCGAAGGTCACGATGTGAACCCCGGTGCAGTACAGACAGAGGTTGTCGATGATGATGAGTTCGGCGAAGATCAACCAGAGTACGAAGCACATCGAAATGATCGCGAGCACAAATCGGGCGACGTGAATCGCGTAGTTCCTCGCGCGCCATCCCCACGGGGAGTTCAGTGCCGTCATCACGACGTACGTGCCCAAGCCGAGAAACGCCACCGGAATACCGAGTACACGAGACTGCGCGGACGTGGTGACGGCGCCGCAGTTGATGAACCCGTTGCCGGTGCAGAAAAGGTCCTGTGGTTCGAAGTGCGTGATCGTGAGGTACGTCGAGAGCGCGAGGCCGATCAGACTCAAGACGAACGTCGTGACGACGGCCCACGTGGGGACGCGACCTAGGGTTCGATTCAATTAATCTTCATGGCCGTCTTGGCGGCCATCACCCCAGAGCTCGTGCACACGTTGGACGGCAAGTTGTTCGTCAACGAACAGATCGCCGCGGTCTGGAGGTTCGCTGAGGCGATGATCGCGTCAGTGACGGGGCTGGTGGGGTCGCTCAGCCCAGTCGCGATGGCCGAACGCGAAAGATTCGACAACGTGTCGGGGGCGTAACTGGCGCCCGAGACGAGGAATTTGTTGTCCATCGTGATGAACGGAATTGGATTGCCGTCGGACGTAGTGAGGCCCTTGATGTACTTCGGCGTGTCGTACTTCGTCACCAGCGCCACCTGCGCCTTGGTGGGCTTTTGGAGGATTTGGTAGTAGCCCGTGGTGGCATTTAGGTAGTTGGTGTACTCCTCGACGCTCGTGAAGACGACGTACGGAGATTTGTACGTCGATTTCGCGAACGTGAACGTCGGTGTATTCGGGTAGATGTCCTTACCGTAACTCGACATGTTGCCCAATCCCGCCCAGGTGCCGAAGCGACTGAGGGCAATGATCGTTGACCAGCGCTGCGCGGCGCAGTACGGGCAGTATTCAGCGCCGATGTACAAGATTTCGGGCACTGTCTTTCCCGCACTGTTCTGAGCCGTCAAAGGCGGTTGGCCCTTCACCGCAATTGGTGCAGAGACCTGCTCAACGTTCGACGTGACGCCGACTGCATTGAAGACCGACGTCGGCACGGTCGTGAGTTGTTTGAACGTCACTGAGTCAACGGCCGCAAACGTGCCGTTTCCTCCCGTGGATCCGGGTCCGCCGCTGGCGACCTTGATGATGACCAGGGTGGCGACAATGACGACGACGAGTCCAATCGCGAGCCACGTGAAGAGTCCGGCCGGGCGACCACTCGACGATTTCGCGCTAGGTCGTGCGCTCGCTCGCTTGGCCGCCTGTGCGGCGGGGCGGCTCGACGCGGTGTTCTTCTTTGATGCGGGGGACTTGGCCACGATGCTCCTTGTTGCGCTTAGGACAACAAACTTAGTGGACGGGACATCGCCGTCGACTGCAGCGTCGAGCTGAGTAGTTTTCACTATGGCCGAAATTTTGAGTCCCCGTCCGGCCGCGACCGTCATCACCGTGCGTGACAGTGCCAATGGTTATGAAATTCTTATGCTCCGCCGAAACCTCAACAGTGATTTTGTTGGCGGTGCGTACGTCTTTCCCGGTGGGGGCGTCGACGAATCGGACGCGGGACCCGTGGGACAACGCCTCGCCTTTGGTCTCAGCGACGCCGAGGCGTCGCAGCGTCTCGCACTCGAAAGCGGTGGACTCGCCTACTACGTCGCGTGCTTGCGTGAACTGTTCGAAGAGGCCGGCCTCCTCATCGCGTGTGATGCGGTCGGTGAGCCGGTTCAGTTGAGCGACCCGGAGTCAACTCACCGACTGGCGGCGAGTCGTCGCGAGGTGAACGCCGGCACTTTGAAGTTCATTGAGATGATGGAACGCGAGCGATTGTTTCTCGATCTACGAGGTCTCGAGTACGTCGCGCACTGGGTGACACCGATCGGTCCACCGCGTCGATTCGACACCCGATTTTTCGTGGCGCTCACTCCGCCGGATCAGGTGGCCACGCACGACGCCGGCGAAACCGTGGCCGATCAGTGGATACGGCCATCCGATGCACTCGACGCGCACGCTCGAGGAGTGCTCGAGATGATCTTCCCGACGATCAGCAACCTGAAGGCGATCGCACACTTTGGGACTGCTCAAGAAGTCCTCGACTACGCGAGGTCACTCGAAGGCATCGTGCGCGTCGAACCGAGAATCGTGACGACAAATGGCGAAGTACAGATTCTTCTTCCCGGAGAGGACGGCTACGACGCCTGAGTAGCGCCCGCGACGGCTTTCTCGATGGAGTCGAGCATTCGGGCCGAACAACCAACGGCGCCGAAGGGCGGGGCGACGTCATCGAGGATGCGTCGTGCGAGACGATGAAAGACGCCATCGCCGGACTCGGCCAAGACCACGGGTTCACCGTGATCGCCGCCTTCGCCGATCGCCGCGTTCAGTTCGATCTCGGCGAGAAGCGGCACGTGCAGTTCTTCACTGAGTGAGCGCCCACCGCCTTCACCGAAGACGTTGTGTCGTTCGCCACACGTGCACGTGAAGCCACTCATGTTCTCGATGACGCCCAGAACTCGGATGTTGGACTTGCGCGCGAAATCCGCGGCGCGCGCGGCGACGCGCTGCGCGGCGATCGTCGGTGTCGTCACGACCAACTGTCCCATCTGGGGCAGGAGTCGCGCGAGCGTCATCGCGATGTCGCCGGTACCCGGTGGCGTGTCAATCAACAAGTAGTCGATGCCTGACCAATCGGCGTCCTCGATGAACTGCGCGACGGCCTTTTGCACCATCAGTCCGCGCCACATCAGCGCTTGATCCTCGTCGGCGAGCAGACCCATCGACAGCAACTTGATGGTTCCAGCACCAACCTGTCGATTGAGCGGCTGCATCTTGCCCGCGCTCGCTTCGACCTCGCCATGAATTCCTAGCAGTCGACTGAGCGAGAATCCCCAGATGTCAGCGTCCAACACACCGACGCAACGACCCGTGGCGGCCAGGGCGACCGCCAGGTTCGCGGTGATCGATGACTTGCCAACACCGCCCTTACCCGACGCGATCATGAGCACCGGCGTATGAGTGGGGATCGACGTCGAGGGCGCACTCGCCTGGGCGATGGTCCGCGCGCGCTTCATCAACGCGGCCTTCGCCGGCGCGTCCAGAACACCCATGACGAGATCGACCGTGTCAATGCCCTCGAGCGTCAGAGCCGCCTCTTTGACGTCACGTTCGATCTGACTCCGTAGCGGACAACCGACGGTCGTCAGCGAGACGTGAACCACGGCGTGGCCCTCAGTCACGGCAATCTCGCCGACCATGCCGAGATCGACGATGGACGCCCCGAGCTCGGGGTCCAGCACCTGACCAAGGCGTTCTCGCAACAGATCGGAGGTTTGCACGTTGAAACGCTACCGGTGAATGAAGCGAGGTGTTCATTGCGGGAATCCTTCACTATCATGGAACGAAGAACTCTCGAAGGAGCCATGTCGAACATGACCACCACCACCGTGAACTTGACCAAGAAGGATCCCAACCCGATCAATTTGACCGACGGCGCCGCTGAGAAGGTCGCCGAACTCATTGCCGCCGAGGGCGTCGACGAAGTGTTGGCGCTTCGCGTCTCGGTAAAGCCGGGCGGCTGTTCGGGATTCAATTACGACATGTTCTTCGATTCGGAATTCGCCGATGACGACATCGTTCGTGATTTCGGCAGCATCAAAGTCGTCGTCGACGCTTCGAGCGCGGAGCTGCTCAACGGCTCGACGCTCGAGTACTCCGACTCACTTCAAGGCGCCGGATTTCACATCACGAATCCCAACGCGACGCGCACTTGCGGTTGCGGCAACTCCTTCAGCTAAGAGCACATCATGGCAGTAGCGTTCGGCCCTTACTCCCACTGGCGTCGCGCGGGCGACCTCGTCGTGATCTCCGGTCAACTCGGTGTCGTCGCGGGAACCGACAAGCCGACAATGATCGAAGGCGGCGCCCCTGAACAACTTCGCCAGGCTCTCGTTAACGCGCGCTCGGTGCTGGCCGACGCCGGCGCGACGTTCGATCAGGTCGTGAAAGCGACGTTGTTCATCACCGACATGGACGTGTTCGCGGCCTGCAATGAGGTGTGGCTCGAAGCGTTCGAACCGCCGCGGCCCACGCGTTCGGCCGTCGCCGTGCACCAACTTCCCCTCGGCGCACTCGCCGAAGTCGAACTCTGGGCGTATTCGCCCCTCGACTAGACGGAGTATTCGTTCGGCGAGGTACCGAACTTGTAGCCGACCGAGCGCACCGTCTGGATCAGATGGGCGTACTCCTCACCCAACTTCGCGCGTAGTCGACGCACGTGCACGTCGACCGTTCGCGCGCCTCCGTAGTACTCGTAGCCCCACACTCGACTGAGTAACGTCTCACGTGTGAAGACACGGTTCGGGTTCGTCGCGAGGAAGCGCAGCAACTCGTATTCCATGTACGTGAGGTCCATCACGCGTCCGGCGATCGAGGCCTGGTAGGTCTCTAAGTTCATCGACAGCCCGCCGTGTTCAATGCGCGGCGCGACGCTCTCGTTGCCGGCGCGGCGGAGCCGATGACGCAATCGAGTCGCCAACTCGCTCACGTCAAAGGGCCCGACGACGAAATCGTCGAACAGGTCCTCGCGAAACGTGAGCTCGTCCAGTTGGTAGTGGTCGAGTAACAAGATGATCGGTCCGACGCCGCGACTGCGCGAGCGCAACTGGCGACAGAGGTTCATCGCTTCGGTGAAGGGGAAGGCTGCGGCGTTGATGACGGCGCCCGCGAAACCGTCGGTCGGCTCGAGCGCCGTGACTTCATTGAGCCGTCCGGTCACGGCCACCGCTGGGGTCACCCCCGTGACGTCGAAAGCCTTTCGCACCGGCCCTTCGCACGAGGGCACGCAGAGTACGACGTCGATGTTCACAGCAACGGGAGGTAGCGCTCGATTTCGAAGGGCGTGACTTGCCCACGGTAGGCGTCCCACTCGGAACGTTTATTGCGAAGAAACCACTCCACCTGGTGTTCGCCCAGTGTCTCGTGCAATAGATCGGAGCATTCCATGAGATCCAGGGCTTCGGCGAGGGACTGCGGCAACGGAGCCGTGCGCTCTCCCTCCTTGGGCAGTTCGTAGCCGCCGCGCACGCCACGAAGTCCGGCCGCGAGGATCACGGCGAAGGCGAGGTAGGGGTTGGCCGCCGGGTCCGGCGAGCGGTACTCGATGCGCGTCGAATCGACGCGTCCCGGCTTGACCGACGGGATGCGCACGAGTGCGGCGGCGTCGTAGCGCGCCCACTTCGCCTCGACCGGGGCTTCGGCCCCGGGTACGAGTCGTTTGTACGAATTGACCCACTGGTTCGTCACCGCGGTGATTTCCGGGGCGTGACGAATCAGTCCGGCGATGAACTTGGTGGCGACGTCACTGAGGCCGTAGGGCCCGTCGCCGATGAACGCGTTCTGGTCGTCGCGCCAGAGCGAGAGGTGCGTGTGCATCCCCGAACCCTGCACGTTCGCGAGGGGCTTGGGCATGAAGCTCGCCGAGACGTCGGCCTGGCGCGCGAGTTCCTTCACCACGTGTCGCACCGACATCACGGTGTCGCCCATGGTGAGGGCGTCGGTGTAGCGCAGATCGATCTCGTGTTGTCCCGGCGCGTCTTCGTGTTGGGCGTGTTCAACGCCGATGCCCATCTCTTCGAGCGTGAGGACCGTTCGGCGCCGCAGCTGGCTCCCGGTGTCATCGGGCAACAGGTCGAAATAGCTTCCGCGGTCGATCGGCACGGGAGCGGTCATTATGTCGAGACCTTCGAAGTAGAAATACTCGATCTCGGGCGCGACGAAGAAGGTGTAGCCCTGCTCGCGGGCCTCGCCGAGGACTCGTCGAAGTTGCTGACGCGGACATCCGTCAAATGGCGTGCCGTCAATGTTGACGATGTCGCAGAACACCCGCGCCACGCCGGCGCCCTCTTCGTACCAGGGGAGGAGTTGGAACGTCGTGAGGTCCGGTCGCGCGAGAACGTCGGACTCTTGGGTTCGAGAAAAGCCGTCGATTGAACTGCCGTCAAAGGTCATGCCCTGGTCGAGTGCGTCTTCGAGTTCGGCCGGGGTGACGTGGAAGGCCTTGTGGCGACCGAGCACGTCGGTGAACCACAGTTGGACGAAGCGAATACCGCGCTCTTCCACGGTTCGCAGTACGTACTGGGCCTGGCTTTGCATAGGAACCATTCTCGCACCTTCCCGCCGGTCCCACTTTTGGTCCGCAAAGTACAAAACTCGCCGCTAGGACGCGGCGGGTTTTGTACGCGATGGTTAGCGTCGAGCCGCCGCCTTCTTCGCCGGAGCTTTCTTGGCGACGACTTTCTTCGCGGGCGTCTTCTTCGCGGCCACTTTCTTGGCAGGCGCCCTGGTGGCGCTCGCCGCGCTGCACACCGTCTCGGTGATCAGTCGAGCGACGACGTAGGGGTCGACGTTGGCGTTCGGACGACGGTCCTCGAGGTAGCCCTTCTGCTCACGAGCGACCTGTCCGGGAATGCGAATCGATGCACCGCGGTCAGAGACGCCATAAGAGAACTTCGACCAGTGCGCGGTCTCGTGCGCTCCGGTGAGTCGTTCCTCGATGCCGACGCCGTAGTTGGAGATGTGCTCTTTCACACGAGTTCCCATCGCCTCGGCCCCGGCGACGACGGCGGCGAAGCCCCCGTTGGCGCGCATTTGCTTCGTGGAGAAGTTGGTGTGCGCTCCAGCGCCATTCCAGTCACCCTTCATTGGCTTGGCGTCGAAGCTCACGTCGACGCCGAACTCTTCGGCGATGCGCTCCAGTAGCCAGCGCGCGAGCCACAGTTGGTCGCCGACCTCGACCGGGCCGAGCACGCCGACTTGGAACTCCCACTGTCCCATCATTACTTCGGCGTTCGTGCCTTCGATGCCGATGCCGGCGCGGATGCACGCCAGCGTGTGCGCTTCGACGATGTCACGTCCGGGCATTTTCGCTCCGCCGACTCCGCAGTAGTACGGGCCCTGCGGCGCGGGGAAACCGTCTTCGGGCCACCCGTAGGGTCGACCGTCTTGGAAGAACGTGTACTCCTGTTCGATGCCGAACCTGGGCTCGAAGCTCGCGTACTTCTTCGCCACCGCGGCCGTGGCGGCACGTTCGTTGGTGACGTGGGGGGTGAAGTCGGCGTTCAAGACTTCGCACATCACGAGTACGTCATTCGGACCTCGAAGAGGGTCCGGGACCGTGAAGGTTGGCAAGAGCACGCAGTCCGAGAAATGGCCGGTCGCCTGATTCGTACTCGACCCGTCGAAGCCCCATACGGGAGGCTTCTGTCCGACGGTGACGATCTTGGTCTTGCTGCGCAACTTGCGCGTTGGCTCGCTTCCGTCGATCCAGATGTATTCAGCCTGATACTTCAAAGTCGCTCCTTACAGACGTCATGACGCACCGCGTGCGTTCCCATCCAGTCTGGTCCAGCGTCGTCGATTGTCACCCCCAGTTTTGTTAACCGCGTGTGAACGTTGGCCAGAGTTTCGAGAGTCCAGCCCCATTAGGCTCAACTTCGTGCCAGTGATCAGACTCGCAATGGCCCAAATGAATGCGGTCGTGGGCGGATTTGCACAAAACGTCGAAACGCTCGGGCGATTCCGCACCCAGGCGGCCTCGGCGGGTGCCGACCTCGTGCTCACGCCCGAGCTTTCCTTGATGGGTTATCCACCCGAAGACCTTCTCTTGAAAGAGGGCTTCGTCGAAGCATCGCGTGTGGCGTTGATTGAAATGGCGCTCTTGGACAACGTACCGCCGGTCCTGGTCGGCACGGTCGTGAGTGAAGGACTGGAAGATATTGCTCTGGCGCCTTCGAGCGACGGACGTGACGTCGCACGACCGGCCTTCGGCGAACTCGGTTCGCCCCATATCGCCAACGCCCTGGTCGCGTTGAGCGATGACGGCGTCGCCGCCATCGCCACCAAGCGACTGTTGCCGAACTATGACGTCTTCGACGAGCAGCGCTACTTCCATCCCGGCGTCGGGCCGCACACCATCATCAACGTTCGTGGCGTCGCCGTCGGACTCTTGATCTGCGAAGACGTGTGGATCCGCAACGGACCGGCGGCCGAGCTGGCCCGTCAGGGCGCGACGATGCTGGTCGTCGCGAACGCCTCGCCGTACGCCCGAGGGCGCCGCGAGGAGCGAGAGGCCATGCTGCGCGAGCGCGCCCTCGAGACGAACTGTCCGATTGCGTACGTCAACCTCGTGGGCGGTCAGGACGAACTCGTGTACGACGGCCAGAGCGTCGTCGTGAACGCCCTCGGCGACGTGATCGCGCGCGCCGCCGCGTTCAGCGAGGAGTTATTGGTCTGTGAGATCGACGCGCGCGCGTCAACCCAGGGCGTGCCGCTCAACATCGGCTACGCCCGCGACGATGAACGCCTCACGGCGCTGCACGTGAACCGGATCGCCGAGCCGTTGAGCGAAGTCGAAGAGGTCTACCAAGCCCTGGTGATGGGCACGCGCGACTATTTGCGCAAGAACGGCTTTCGAACAGCGGTCATCGCGCTCTCGGGCGGCGTGGACTCTTCGCTGGTGGCCGTGATCGCGGTCGACGCGGTGGGCGCGCGGGCCGTGCGCGGCTTCACGATGCCGTCACGCTACTCATCGGACCATTCGGTCGCCGACGCCGAGGAGCTCGCGTCACGCCTCGATATCGAGATCACGACGATTCCGATCGAGGGCGCCCACGTGGCCTTCGGCACGGCGCTCGAAAACGTGCTCGACGGCGAACCCAAGGGCATCACGGACGAGAACCTGCAGTCGCGTATTCGCGGCGTCCTCATGATGGCAATCTCGAATGACACCGGGGCGATCGTGCTCACGACCGGCAACAAATCCGAAATGGCGACCGGCTACTCCACGCTCTACGGTGACTCCGTCGGCGGCTTCGCGGTCATAAAGGACGTGCCCAAGACGCTGGTCTACGAGCTTTGTCGCTACCGAAATGAACTCGCCGCTAAGGACGGTGACCCCGAGCCGATTCCCGCCGGCGTGTTGACCAAGGCTCCGTCGGCCGAACTTCGACCGGACCAGCGCGACGACCAGTCGCTGCCGCCCTACGACGTGCTCGATCCGCTGCTCGAGCTCTACGTGGAAGACGACGCCACCGCCGAAACCATGATCGCGAGCGGCCACGACCCGGGACTCGTGCTCCAGATCACTCGACTGGTCGACCGCAGCGAGTACAAACGTCGCCAAATGGCCCCGGGCGTACGAATCTCCAAAAAGGCCTTCGGTCGCGACCGACGCATGCCCATCACCAACGCGTTTCGCCAAGAGACCTTGTGACGCCTACGAATCGCGAGATCGCCGAGCATCTCCTCGCGTGCTACGACACTATTTATATGGTCCTCGGCGAGGGTGCCCCGACGTTGTCCAACGACGCTTACGTGGTGCGCACCTACGAGACGGCGCGGGCTTATGGCGCCCTGGCCCTGGAGTTGCGAGAACACCTCGGCGAATCAACGACTGCGCCGATTCCCGTGCTCGATGAGGTCCTTCGTCGAGCCCTCGCCGGCGACGACTCGGGCGCCTTGGCCCTCTACGCCATGGCGATGGTCGTGGGGCCCCGACTCCTGGTGTCGTTGCTCGACGCGCGCACGGCACTGTCACCAGATCCGTCGCTGACGGCGTTGTTCAACGACGCCTCGATGCGCTGTGTGAAGGAGATCCGAGCGACCGGCGAGGTCGCGAAGGACCAGGCTCCGATCGAGGACATTGAGTGGCAAACACTGGCCCGAGATCTCTCGACGACGCTCGATCGGTCTGGAAACGCTGAGAGTTTGGGCATTTCCCGCTAAGTTGCGAGGTCCCGTATAACTAGTAGTACCGGAATCTCCGGTGTCGGGTATCAAGGGAGAATCATGGCAAAAGATCGCGTTGATAGGGATGACGAGGACCTCGTACGTCTCTACCTCTCCGATATTGGTCAATACACCCTCTTGACCAAGGACGATGAAGTTCGCCTGGCCCAGACCATCGAAGAAGGTCGCGAAGCCAAGGCCGAACTCGACGCGTCCGAGACCGACAAGAAGATCAAGCTCACGCCGAGCAAGAAACTGGCCCTCAAACGCTCAGTGCACCGCGGTGACCAGGCCGAACGCGACTTCGTCCAGTCGAACCTGCGTCTCGTGGTCTCGATCGCCAAGAAGTACCAGGCCTCCGGTCTCCCGCTGCTCGACCTCATTCAAGAGGGCAACCTCGGTCTGATGCACGCCGTCGAGAAGTTCGACTGGCGCAAGGGTTTCAAATTCTCGACGTACGCCACGTGGTGGATTCGCCAAGCGATCACTCGTGGTATCGCCAACACCGGTCGTACGATCCGCCTGCCGGTGCACGCCGGCGACACGTTGGCCCGCGTTCAAAAGGCCCAGTCGCGTCTGGAACTCAAGTTCGGACGACCCCCGACCATCAAGGAACTCTGCGACGAGTGCGAGATGCCCGAGGACAAGTTGATCGAGGCGTTGCGTTTCCGCTCCGAGCCGATCTCACTGTCCGAGCCCCTGCGCGAAGACGGCGACGCGGAACTGGGTGACGTCGTCGAGGACCGTTCGGCCGAGTCGCCCTTTGACGTGGCCGCCGTGAAGATGATGCCGGCCGCGATCGAGAAGCTCCTCCAGCCGCTCGATGAGCGCGAGCAGAAGATACTGCGCATGCGATTCGGTCTCGACGGGGCCGGGGAGATCCGTACCCTCGAAGACGTCGGCGCCGAGATGAACTTGACGCGCGAGCGGATTCGTCAAATCGAGGCGCGCGCGATGAGCAAACTGCGTCACCCGTCCTCGGACACCGGCGCGCGCGACCTGCTGACGCTCTAGCGGCGCTGGTACGTGCGCCCGAGCACGGCCGCCGCACCGATCACAATGGCACTAAGTAGGTACGGCGTGTGCGACTTCGAACGGTCGTGGGCCCGTACCGGGTGCGTGAAACTCAGTATTGGCCATTGACTCTCGTGCGCGACCTTCGCGAGCTGACGATCGGCATTCACGGCGTACGCGTGGCCGACCGATTCGAGCATCGGGATATCGGTCTCGGAGTCGGAGTACGCGAAGGATTCGTTGAGGTCGATGTCGCGCTTGTGGGCCAGTTCGCGGATGGCGATCGCCTTGTTCTCGCCCTGGGCGAAGAACTCCATCTCGCCGGTGAACTTGCCGTGCTCGTCGATCTTCGCGCGCGACGAGATTGCTCCGGTGATGCCGAGCAATTCGGCGAAGGGCTCGACGATCTCGGCCGGCGACATGCTCACTAACCAGACCTCGTCGCCCTGGGCCATGTGGTGGTCGATGAGTTCGAGGGCCTCTTCGTAGATCAACGGTTCGATGACGTCGTTGATGGTCTCGGCGACGAGTTTCTTCACTTCCAAGTGGTCCCAGCCCTTGGTGATCTGCAAGACCGATTCGCGGATCTTCTCGAGTTTCTCGTCATCGGCGCCGAAGCGCATAAACATCATCTGACTCAGGACTCCCCAGACCAGCGTACGTCGATGCAGCAGTCCGCGGGCGTGGAACTCGGGTCCGAAGGCCACCAGCGATGATTTCGCGATCACCGTCTTGTCTAGGTCAAAAAAGGCCGCTCGCACCCATCCATGCTAGGTCCGGTTCTATTTGCGCGGTCCGCAGACTACGCAACGAACGCCGACGCGCACTCTTGGGTGGCGTCGGCGCGAGTGATCAATATCACGTGATCGTGCTCAAGGAAATGCATTGACTCCGAAGGCACGAGTGGCTGACTGCTTCGCACGACGGCGACAACGCGCACCGAGTCGGGGAGATGCAGTTCGTCGAGCGTGAGGTGATTCGTGACCGCGGGCGCGTTCGCCGCGAGCGTGACCTCGATGAGTCGCATTCGACCTTGTGCGAGGTCCATCAAGTTGATGATCGCGCCGACCTCGACGGCCTCGTCGACCAGCGAGGTAATGAGTGCCGGCGTCGACACCGAGATGTCGACGCCCCAACTCTCGTTGAAGAGCCATTCGTTTCGCGAGTTGTTGATACGACTGATGACGCGCGGCACGCCGAACTCCTGTTTCGAGAGCCAACTGATCACGAGGTTGTCCTCGTCGTCGCCCGTCGCGGCGATGACGACATCGACACTGCGAAGGTCGGCCGCGGCGAGGTTCGCGTACTCGCACGCGTCGGCCGCCATCACGTTGACGCCGGGCAGCATCGCCTTCAGGCGTTCGGCGGTCGTCGAAACCTGCTCGAGCAACGTGACGTCGTGGTGACGGTCCAGTAGATCCAACGCGATCGAGACGCCGACGGAGCCGCCGCCCGCGATCATCACTCTCATCGTTGGCCGCTCTCGATGAGTGACTTCAACTCTTCGAGTCCTTCGGTGGTGACGAGGAACTCGAGCACGTCGTCTTCTTGGGCGAAGAGCCCCTCGATGTTCACTCGACCCTGACCTCCGCGAATGAGTCCAACGACGCGGATGCTGTCGCCGTGGTCGTAGTAACTGATCGCCTTGCCGGCGAGAACGTCGGGGACGATTCGCTCGACCAGATGCAACGTGCCCGAGCTCGCGGTCCATTCAACCGAATCGTCGGCCGGCAGGAGCCATCGCTTCACCTGCTGGGTCGTCCAGAGCGACGTCGCCACCGTCGGGATGCCGAGCTTCATGTAGATGTCGGCGCGGGCGGGGTCGTAGATGCGCGCCACGACGTTCTTGATCTCGTAGTTGTCGCGCGCAATGCGCGCACAGAGGATGTTCGTGTTATCCCCGCTCGTCACCGCGGCTAACGCGTTGGCCCGGCGAGCGTCGGCCTGAAAAAGGACGTCGCGGTCGAATCCCGAGCCGACGATGGATTTACCGTGAAAGTGGTGCAATCGCCTGAAGGCGTCGCGGTTTTTGTCGACGACGACGACGGAGTGGCCCTCCTCGGAGAGTTGCATCGCGAGCTCTGATCCCACTCGACCACAGCCGACGACAACGATATGCACTCCGTCATCTGAACACACTTCGCGACGAAGGTGCAACTGACGAAACGAGCCTCGTCGAGTCACCTGAGTCGTTGGAAGGCCTCGTTTAGTATCGAATGAGTGTCAGAAGCCGATAACGAGATTTCCAAAAAATCGCCACTTCTGACGTCCCACGCCAATTTGGCAGACGTCTATCCCGAATCATTGGGTTATCGCCTCAAGCGGCTCCTGCTCGGAAAGCCGTTCGTTACCGAACAGCTGAGTGGCGAACGCCTCAACCGCGCGGTGGCGCTCGGCGTCTTGGCACCGGACTGCATCTCGTCCTCGGCGTACGGCACCGAAGAGATCCTGACGCAGATGACGCCCTTGATCGGCATCGCGGCGTTCGCCCTCGTCGTGCCAATCATGTTCGTGATTCTCGGCGTCTTGTTCTTCGTCACGACGAGCTACATGGACGTCATCAAGTACTACACGACCGCCGGCGGATCGTACGTCGTCGCGCGCGACAACTTCGGTCCGAAGATCGCTCAGATTGCCGCGGTGGCGCTCTTGATCGATTACACGGTCACGGTCGCCGTCCAGTGCTCGGCCGGCACCGCCGTGTTGGCGAGCATGCTTCCGTCAATTCGCCAACATCCGTACCCACTGCTGATTACCATCGGCGTCGTCCTGATCCTCATCTACGGGAACCTGCGTGGTTTGAAAGAGGCCGGCAGCTACTTCGCGTTACCGACGTACTTCTACATCGTGATGATGACGGCGATGATCGTCTTCGGCGTCTACAAGAAGATCGCGGGCTCACTCCATCGAATCCCGCTGCCCCTGCAAAGGGACCTCATCGGTCATCATCTTGGGACGTCGAAGACCGGCATCCTGATGGGTCTCGCCTTCATCTCGCTGCTTCGTGCGTACGCCCAAGGCGGTTCGTCATTGACCGGTCTCGAGGCGATCTCGAACGGCGTCGCCAGTTTCCGTCGCCCGGAGTCGGGGAACGCTCGCAAGACCCTCATCGCGATGTCGAGCATTCTGGCGTTCCTGCTGCTCGGCATTACGTTCATCGCGTCGTGGACTCACGCGATTCCCTACGACGCCGGGTACCCGACCGTCGTGAGCCAAGAGGTGCTCGACGTTTTCGGCAGTCACGGGTTGGGTCACATCATCTATTACGTCGCTCTCGTCGCGACGATAATGATCCTCTACACCGGCGGCAACACGTCCTTCAATGGATTCCCGTTCCTCGCGAATTACGTCGCCACCGACAAATACCTGCCTCGCCAGTTAACGAAACGCGGACACCGTCTCGCCTTCTCCAACGGGATCCTCCTCCTCGGCGTCGTGGCGCTGACGTTGATCATCGTCTTCGACGCCAGTGTCAACTCACTCGTGGCGCTGTACGCGATCGGCGTGTTCACGGGCTTCACCTTGGCTGGAGCGGGAATGGTGGCGCGACATTTGAGAGAAAGGACCGGCAAGTGGCGGCTAGGCGTCTTCGTGAACGCACTCTCGGCAACCGTCACGTCGATCGTGGTTCTGATCTTCCTCATCGTCAAGTTCGCCGAGGGCGCCTGGATCATCGCCGTCGTTGGCCCGCTCATGTACTGGGCGCTGATTCGACTCAATAAACAGTACGTTCGAGAAGATCGCGCCTTCGAAGCGGTGAGCGGCCGAGCCGCGACCATGAACATCCGGATGAACCGTGTCGTGGTCTTCGTCGACACCTACGACCTGGTCACCGAGAGGTCCCTGCTCTACTGCCTGTCGCTGAATGCGTATTCCATTCGCGCGGTTCACTTTGACATCGACCCGATCGTCACCGCCCGCCTTGAAGAGAAGTGGGGGGCGCCGGGCACCGCGTCGGCCGGCATCACGCTCGAGATCGTCGAATGCGATGACCGACGCGTCGACCGCGCCGCTCTGGAACTCGTCGCCGACGTCGTGCGCGACCCCGAGGTCTTCTGCATGGTCATCCTGCCGCGCCGAGGCTACGTTTCTCGACTGCAGCGGTTCTTGCACGACCGCAGCGCTGACGCGATCGCCGGGGCCATCATGCACGTGCCGCGAACGGCGGCCACGATCGTGCCCTATCGCGCGGTGCGCAAGATCTCAGAGGGCGCGATGCAAGAGGCGCCGCGAAGCGACGAAGTTGTTCGTGGTGGCGTGCGCGACAGCGCGCACCTCGTCGCCGACGTCAAGTTGGCGCAACGCTCGGCCGACGCCTTACCCATCGGTGGATTGGTCGAACGTCAGTTCGCCGAGATCGCCGGACGCGTGCGCTCGATGGCGATCAATCACGAGAGTGGTGGTCACGAGCTGCGCTGCGTGATCGCCGACAATTCGGGTTCGGTCACGCTCGTGTTTCAGGGTCGATCGAACATTCCCGGCATCGAACGCGGCACGCGATTGCTCGTTCGCGGCACGGTGACGTCACTTCGTCGTGAAGCGGTGATCCTCAATCCTCAGTACGAGATTGTGGCCGCACCGCAAGGTGACAACTAAAAAACAACAAAGAGTGAATCGCCAGTACACGCCCAGCGATTGACGCGACCGATGAGTCCTTGACGGTGTGCATGACGCCGGTAGGGTCGAAGACCTGTCTATCTTGTAGAGCGCAGAGGTGGCGTGCGCCGCCGCATCAATCTAAGAAAGGAAGAGCATGGCCCGGGCCCTCGTCATCGTCGAATCAATCGCGAAAGCGACGCGCATCCAAGGCATGCTCGGTCCCGACTACATCGTGAAGCCCTCGATCGGACACATTCGTGACCTCCCTCAGAGCGCCGCGGACATCCCGGCCTCGGTGAAGGGCGAGAAGTGGGCACGTCTCGGCATCAACGTCCACGATCACTTCAAGCCGGTCTACGTCGTCTCGAGTGACCGCAAGAAAATAGTGGCTGAACTCAAAGCCGCCCTCAAACAGGTCGACGAGCTCTACCTCGCGACCGACGAGGACCGTGAAGGAGAGGCCATTGCCTGGCACCTCCAAGAGGTGCTGAATCCCCAGGTGCCCGTCAAGCGAATGGTCTTTCACGAGATCACGCCCGCCGCCATCGCCAAGGCGGTGAGCGAGACCCGTGACCTTGATCTACGCCTCGTCGACGCGCAGGAAGGGCGTCGCTTCCTCGACCGACTCGTCGGATACGAAGTCTCTCCCGTTCTCTGGCGCGCCGTCGACAAGGCCCGTTCGGCCGGACGCGTCCAGTCGGTCGCGATTCGTTTGGTGTGCGAGCGCGAACGCGAGCGAATGGACTTCACCTCGGCGACCTGGTTCGACGTCACGGCCGCCATGAATACCAAGGGCAACGCCTTTGACGCAACGCTCGAGTCAGTGGACGGATCATCGCTGGCGACCGGCAAGAACTTCGACGCGAGCGGCGTGCTCGACGCCAAGGCGAACGTCCAGGTCTTGAGTGAGACGTCGGCAACGTTGATCGCCGAAGCACTCACTGGCGCCGCGGTCACGGTCGCGTCGGTCGCGTCAACGCCACGAACGCAGCGTCCGCAGCCACCGTTCATGACGTCGTCACTGCAGATCGAAGCCAGTCGCAAACTCCGCTTCGATCCGGAGCGCACGATGCGCGCGGCCCAGCGACTCTACGAACAGGGTTGGATCACCTACATGCGAACCGACTCGACGACGCTCTCGGACGAGGCGATTCGCGCGGCGCGCGCGACCGCGGCCTCGATGTTCGGCGACGACTACGTCGCTGACGCCCCGCGGCGCTACGACCGCAAGGTGAAGAACGCGCAGGAGGCGCACGAGGCGATCCGACCGGCCGGCGAGTCCTTTCGCTCACTTGACGAAGCGCACTCCCAACTCGGTGGGGACGAACTCGCGGTGTACGACCTCGTGTGGAAGCGCACGCTGGCCTCCCAGATGGTCGACGCACGCTTGACCCAGGACAAGGTTCGTCTGGAATCCACGTTGAGCGGGGTCGCCGGCTTTGACGGTGAAGTGCACCTAGGACTGAGCGCGACCGGTCTGCGGATCGAATTCCCTGGCTTTCGACGGGCCTACGTCGAGGGGACCGACGACCCCGAGGCCGAGTTGGCCGACCAGGAGCGAATCTTGCCGCCGCTCGCGGAGGGCGAGGTCGTGCCCGTCACGAGCGCCGAGGCGAAAGGACACGACACGCAGCCCCCGGACCGCTTCTCCGAGGCGACGTTGATCAAGAAACTCGAGGACCTCGGCATCGGACGCCCTTCGACCTACGCGTCGGTGATGAAGACGATCGATCGACGCGGCTACGTGTGGAAGAAGGGCAAGTCCCTCGTGCCGGCCTTTCGAGCCTTCGCCGTCGTCAATCTCCTCCAGCAGTACTTCGCCGACCTCGTCGACTACCAGTTCACGGCCGCGATGGAAGACGATCTCGACGAGATCGCCCAAGGGAATCAGGACCTCGAGCCGTGGTTGCAGAAGTTCTATTTCGGCAATCCCTCGGCGACGACCGAGTTGGCCAAACTTGGTCTCGAACACATGACCCACGAGCTCCACGAGTTCGATTTCGCGGCCATCAACTCGATTCCGCTCGGCGTCGCTGATGACGGCGTGGCGATCAGTGTCCGATCCGGTCGTTACGGTCCGTACCTCGTCCACGGTGATGACCGGGTCTCGATCCCCGAAGCCACGGAACCTGATTCGCTCAGTGTCGCCAAGGCCCTCGAACTACTCTCGGCACCGAGCAACGACCGCGAACTGGGTCTCGATGAGGAAACTGGTCTGCCGATCTTCTTGAAGGCCGGTCGGTACGGCCCCTACGTCCAGGTCGGTGAGATGACCGACCCGAAGGAAAAGCCCAAGACGGCCTCGCTGCTCACGACGATGTCGCCCGAGAGCGTCACGCTCGCGGACGCGAAGCGACTTCTGTCGCTGCCGCGCGTCGTGGGCGAGCACCCCGAGGGCGAGTCGATCGTCGCCCAAAACGGACGCTACGGACCGTATCTCACGTGGGGCAAGGAGACTCGCTCGCTCGAGGACGAGGAACAGATCTTCTCGATCGACCTCGCCGGCGCGCTCGCGCTACTGGCCCAACCCAAGCAGCGCGGCCGTCGCGCGGCCGCGGGGCCGTTGAAGGATCTCGGCGAGGACCCCGTCACGAAGCGAAACGTCGTGGTGCGCACCGGCCGGTTCGGTCTCTACGTCACCGACGGCGAGGTCAACGCCACGCTCCGACTCGGCGACACTCCCGAGACGATCTCACTCGATCGAGCCTGCGAGCTACTGGCCGAACGTCGCAACGCCGAGCCGTCGAGTCGTCCAAGAAAGGCGACGAAGGCGACCAAGAAAGCAACGAAGAAGCCCGCGAAGAAGACGACTAAGAAATCGGCGCCGAAGAAGGCGACCGGCGCCGCCAAGCGTGCGGCGGTGGCCCAAGGTGCGAACTCGAACGCCGCGCTGATCGCGGCGACGCACTCGGAGGACTGATGGGCCGCGGCTCCTTCGTCGTGTTCGAAGGAATCGACGCGAGCGGCAAGAGCACCCAGGCCCGGCGCGTGGCAGAACTACGTGACGCGCACTTCACCTTCGAGCCCGGCGACACGGCCTTGGGCGTCGATCTTCGCCGGTGGGTTCTCGACGCGGCGACGCCGATGACCCCGATCACCGAGGCACTGTTGATGCTGGCCGACCGATCCCATCACGTGCGCACGGTGATCGAACCGACGCTCGAGAGCGGGCGCTCGGTCGTCAGTGATCGGTATTTCGCCTCGACATTGGCCTACCAGGGCTACGGCCGGGGGGTCGACCTGGCGCGGCTCGAGGCCGCCACGGAACTGGCCATCGGCGAGTGCCTTCCGGACCTGACGGTACTGATCGATACACCGCTCGAAATCGCGAACGAACGCCGAGCTCCGGACGTGCGCGACCGATTCGAATCGGCCGACCTGGAATTCCACCAGCGCGTGCGCGACGGATACTTGTCGATCGCGGCGAAGTGGGGCGGTCGCTGGTGCGTGATCGACGGCTCGTTAAGTGAATCGGAGGTCGCTGCGTTGGTCGACGAGCGCCTCGCCTCCTTACCATGGTGAGATGACTGACGTCTTCGATGCACTCGTCGGACAAGACTCCGCGGTGGCGGCAATGCGTCAGTACGTCAAGGCGCCGGTGCACGCCTATCTCATGAGCGGACCCGTCGGATCAAGTTTGCACGACACCGTGTTGACGTTTGCGGCGGCGCTGCAATGCCCCGAGAACGGGTGCGGCGCCTGCGAGATCTGTCGACTGGTTCTGAGTGACGCCGACGCCGACGTGTACTTCGCCGAGCGTGCCGGTCTGTCGTGGCGAATCGACGAACTGCGTGAAGCGGATCGGGTAAGTCGGCGACGGCCACTCGGTTCGGGCTATCAGATCATCATCATCGAAGACGTGGAACTCACGACAACGGGCGCGTCACCTAGCGCACCGGCGTTGTTGAAGTCGCTCGAAGAGACACCGGCGCGAACGATCTTCCTCCTGACCGCCGAGGACGTCCCACCGGCGCTCGACACGATCGCGTCACGCTGCGTGGAACTGAAACTTAAGGGACTGAGCGAAGAGGGGATCGCGGAAGTGCTGATTCGAGAAGGGGCCAGCGCACTCGCCGCGCGCGCGGCGGCGAGTGCGGCCAACGGCAACTTGCGTCGTGCGCGAATCCTCGGGCGTGACGATGAATTGGCTCAGCGCATCGCGCAGTGGCGATCGGTGCCCGATCGATTGAATGGGACGCCCGCCACCTCGGCCGCGCTCGCCACCGAGATTGCGCGAGCCCTCAACGACGCGATCGCGCCCCTGCAACAGATCCAGGATGAGGAGATGGAACTGCGTGTTCGAGAAGCGCGCCAGATGGGGCAGCGATCGATCTCAAATCGACGCGACACCGAGGCCCAGTTCAAGCGCGAGCAGCGGCGTTTTCGCATCGACGAACTGCGCTTCGGACTCACCGCGCTGACCAACGTGTACCGCGACCGCATGGTCGAGAGCCTCGAGGGTAGCGAGCTCGGTGAGGCGCGTGATCAGTACCGCGTGGGGGCGTCGATCCGAGCCATCGGAGTCTTGAGCGAGGCGACACGACGACTCTCATCCAACGTCGATGAGACGCTGCTCCTGAACGACCTCATGCTCTCACTGATGGAGTTCTGAGACTTCTCGAAGTCGCCCGCGCTAACCCATCAGGTAGAGTTGCTGCTTGCGCCTGGGTAGCTCAGTCGGTAGAGCAACGCATTCGTAATGCGTAGGTCAGGAGTTCGAATCTCCTCCCAGGCTCCATTGCGTGCGGGGCGATTCTCCGTTTCCGCTCCGCGTTTTGAAGGTGCGAGGAGGGTGCGATAGGGGCGCAGTCGCCAACTGTATTGGCCCCTCACGGGGGCGCCTTCGGCGCCGAGCGCTGTAGCGTGAGGATCGTGAAGTGGCTTTTCAAGCGAGACGTGCGAATGTATCTGGCGATGGGAATCGTCGAGGTGGTTTTGGGTCTCATTGGACTCTTCACCCACCGACACGGAGCGATGAGCGGGTGGAGTTGGTCTTTTGTCGCGCTCGGCGTTCTCTTCATCGGCCGAGCCTTCGTGGGAGATCGGACGCGACGACGCATTGGTGTCGCGGGCCAAGCCCCGTACGTGGCGAGCATGAATTCGCTACCCAAGCAAATCGAAGAGGAGAGTTGACCGGCAACTGATTCGTCGTTCCTTGACATCGACTTCACGTCGAGGTGGCGGCCCGAGCAACTCGGTGGCTTCAACCGAGAAGAAGAGCGAGGAGACTCGCGATTGGGGCTACCAGGACACTATATCGGTGACCGATATAGTGTCATCGTGATGACCAAGAAGACCTCAGAAGGCCCCGGCCGTGTCGCCGGTATCGCGTGGCTGATCCTCACCAGCCTGGCTGATGGTGAGAAACACGGCTATGCCCTTACCCAGGACGTGGTGGAGTTCGCGGGTGTGCGCATTGCCCCAGGAAGTCTTTATGAGGCTTTTGCTCGCCTCGAAGGCCAGGGCCTCATCGAGCCGGTCGCCTCAGCCGATCGAAAGCGCCCCTACCGGTTAACCGCAATGGGCGCGCGTGCCCTCGATGAGTATTTGAGCGTGCAGGAGCGGTTGGCAATTGAAGGTCGTCGTCGTCTTGGCGCATCGCGGCGCTTCGCGTGAGCACCGAGCACTCCGACGTCAATAGCGCGACGACTAAACGGGCACAGGGCTACCTTCGCTGGTACCCATCGGCGTGGCGCGAGCGTTATGGCGAGGAGTTCGTCGCGCACCTCGAAATTGAGTTGGCTGAGCGGCCTGTCTCATTCGCGAGGACCTCTGACATCGTCGCGCACGGGCTTTTCGCCCGATTCTCGTTCCAGCGTGGTTTAAGAATCGCGTTGTCTACGGCCGCCGCCAGCGTCGTCGTTATCGTCGCAATCGTCGCCACAATATCCTCTAGTCACTATTGGGCGCCGGTAACGATATCCAGTGGCTACGACGGGGGTATCTCCGGTGTGGGTCAGTTCTCGACACCTTCGCAAGTTAATGACGTGTCGGTCAATTTCACGACTCGTTCGCGCGTCGCGATTCGGATCACTTCGGTCAAGGTGATACCGCTGAGAGGATTTCTCGCCCCCCAGTTGGTGGGTGTTGAATTCGCTCCCCACTTCAGCGAACTCGCCAACGACCATGGCTGGCCCATTCGGCTTCCGAAAGGGACCACGGCGCAAGAGCAAGGCCGCACTCCAATGATCCAGGCCATTGGGACGACGGTTACCTTGGCCCGCAGCGACGCGTTGTGGCTCGGCCTGCGCGCACCACTACTGCACCGCGCCTACGCCGTTGAAGAAGTTCGCGTTACATATGAACGCCGGGGTGTCAGTCACACGATGGTCATCAGCCAAGCCACGACGCCAGACGTGATCTGTTCAAGTTTGTCGCTCTCGGCGAAGACTCCAACGTGGTGTTCGCAGGATATTGCGGCCGCCAGTGCGATTGCAACTTTCTCGTCGAACCGGCGCACGACTACGGAGCGTCCAACGGACGAAGCGCTGATGGTCGCTCAGTTCGCTGAGAGTGAGGTGCAAGCCTCGGGTCACGGCACTCCGACGCTCGTTGACGTACGGCACTGGGCCGCACAGTTTTTCGCCGTCAATAGCTCCGACGCGATTCGGTCCGTCACCGGTACATTCAATCTCGGCGTACCGGAGTGGCGTTTTGTCATCCGTGGTGGATCGAACAACTCGTCCGTGGTGCTGTGCACGGATCGGGGTGTAGTTGACTCGGGCGGAGGCATGATTGGTGTCGGCATAGAAAACTGTCCCTCGCAGTAGCGACGCTAAGCCGCGTCCTTGCGCGTGATCACGTCGCCTTTTGTCCCGTGAGTTCATAGACGATTGCAGTGAAGTCCTCGGACCGTTCTTCCCAGTTCTTGTATTGATCGAAACTCGGCGCACCCGGTGAGAGAAGGACGACGCCACCAGTGACGAGTGCCTGGCGGGCTTCGCTTACTGCGTCGTACATTGAAGTAGCCGCGATCCGAAGGATCTGCGGGGAGAGTCGAGCCACCTCTTCGCCGATTCGACTTCCGGCCTTTCCTATGACAATCAATACTGTCGGCGCTCGTCGAGCGGCAATCGCTTCGGCCACGGGCACATAGTCGACGCCGCGGTCGAATCCTCCGGCGATCAGGGCGACGGGGACGTGAGCGAAGACCTCCAGTGCCGCGACGACGGGCAGCGCCGACGTGGCGAGTCCGTCGTCGACGTAGCGCAGCGTTGTACCGCGTACGTCTTCGCTCGTCACCGACGTGAGCCGTCCGCGAAGTGGTTCGAATGCTGACGCCGATTCGAGGACTCGTGCGCGAACTGTGTCAACGTCTTGGTTGGTGAGGAGAGCTGCGCAGTGCAGCGCGAGGGCAACGTTGGTGTCGTTGTGCGCGCCCAATAACCTCAACGAACCTGCGAAATTCGTTTGGTCGGGGGCAATGATTGTTACGTCACCTCCAATCTGGTCGGTGTAGTCACGCATGGTTGGACTCTCGGCAACGAGCGTGCGGTGCTCACCGCTCGCTCTCGTAAGCGAGAGCTTGTCACGCCGGTACTCCTCGAGCGTGCCGTGCCAATCGAGATGGTCCGACCCTAGCGAGGTCACGACGACGACGCCGGGCGCCACGTCAATGTCCACGCACTGAAAACTCGAGACCTCGAGGATGAGCCAGCCCTTTGAAACATCGACGTCGGGATCGTAGGGCGGCTGTCCGAAGTTGCCAAGTCGCAGCGCTGCTTCGCCGAGGCATTGAAGGAAGAATGTCGTGAGTGCCGTCGTCGTCGACTTCCCTTTGGTCCCGGTGATCGCCACGACGCGCGAGCGATCGATGTCGTGGAGCCAAAGATTCAGCGACGACGTGACGGTCACGCCATGACGTTCGAGCTCGAGTACTTCGACGCGTTGACGCGCTATCCCTGGGCTCTTCAACACCACGTCGCATCCGCGTAACGCGTCGAGACCGCCGTCGCTCGTGACGATGACGTCCGGGTCGACGTCGAAGTCGTCGACCAGCACGATCGCACTGGCGACGCCTTCCACGCGGCGCCGCGTCGCGCGACCTTCGACGCCGTAGCCAAAGACCCCGACGCGCTTGCCCGCGAGGTCAGTGAAGCCAGTTGGTCGGAACACGACTTGGTCCTAGTGGTTCGAGGAGGTCAGAGAGTTCCTTTTCGGTCCGTAACTCTTCGGCCAACGCTTCCAGTGACGTCACTTCGCGCCACTCTTCGCGGTGACTCACCTCCGTGAGTGCCACGGCGCTCTCATCGGGATCGCCAACGCACTCGAACGGTTTGTGTTCGTCGCCGAGTCCGACCAAAGTACGCAACTGCTCAACTCGCGCGGGGTCACTCAGCGGCTCGCTGGCGAAGATGTCCCAGAGTGTCGGGCGCGACAAGAACGGTGCCAAGACCAAATTGACGAACAGGCACTTGTCGCATTCGCCACACCACTGCGACGCGCGCTCTTGCGGCACCTGGGCGAACGCACGATTGCAACTTCGAAAGACGTGGTGGTACTGCTCGAGTTCCGCGAACTCCTTGGCCACCCACAGTTCACTGCGGTCGCGCAGGTAGCTCGCTACGACGAGATCCTCGCCGACGCGCTCGGCGATCGCGGTCGCAATCAGATGCTCCGCGTTCCAGGACTTGCTCCATTGGTGATTGATGTCCGAGTTGTACCAGCGAAGGTTCGCGATCGACGAGGAGTTTTCATTGCTGAGCGCGACGCCACCGCGACCCGAGGCGACCGCCGCCACCGCGGCCAACAACGTCACCATCGTGGTGACCGGCACGTGACCGTCAAAGAAGGATTCGTCGCCTCGCACGATCTGCGGATCGAGCGTCCGAGAGGCACGAATGACGTCGAGACCGGTGACGGCGGCGGTCTCCTCGAGAGGCGTGAAGCGCCCCGACGACGGACTGACCACGAAGAGTGCTTGATCGACGAGACCGCGCAGCTTCTCAACCGTCACTACCGAGTCGATGCCACCGCCGAAGGGGGTGAGCACGCGATTCGTGTCGACGAACGGTTCGTATGGTTCGATACCGACCAGCCCTTCGATCGTGACGTCACTGAGCGGGATCTGATTGCGATAGGCGAACTCGCCCAGTCCGTCAGAGAGCGCCGCCTTGAACAGTCGTCGACCGTGCGTCCCGAGCGGCGTCACACCGACGTCGATTCGGCGCGCGGCCCCGGCCTTGTAGTACGAAAGCCCGGCGATGAGGTACCAGAGTTGGGCGAGCGCGACGACGGCCGGCGCCTGGAGTGACTTCACTCCTTCGAACGTGACGGTTTCAACGAACGTTCGACCGTCGAGGTCGTAAAGTCCCGTGAGGGTGTCCGACGTGACGTCGAGCCCGACGTAGCGAAACAGCTCGGCGCGTTGCTTCACGCGATGACCCGGCGCGCGACGAGCGCGAACCTTCCGCACGGGCGCGCCGCGCGGTCACTGAAAAACGTCGCGCCTCCGTCAGTTGACTGCGCGGCCACCGTGATGTGCTCGACGATGACGTTGAGCGCGAGGAGCTGGGCGAGGGCAACGGCGCGCAGATCGAGTCGGGAACGGCCACCGGTGTCGGGCGTCACCGCTCCGGGAACGGTGGTGAAGTGCTCGGCGACCTCCGGACCAACTTGGTAGGACGCCGCGGAGATCGATGGACCGAGAAACGCGTGCACCGCGTCACGGTGCTCGAAGTTCTCGAGCGCGCTTTCCAGCACGTTGCTTTGAAGGCCCCGCCATCCGGCGTGGACGACGGCCAGCGTCGGCGAGTCCTCGTCGACCAAGAGGATCGGTAGGCAGTCTGCGACCAACACGGCGACTGCGAAGCCGTCGCCAAAATCGACGATGACGTCACCGGTGCTCTCGGCGGTGGCCTCGTTCGCGTTCACGACGTCGCGGCCGTGGACCTGGTTGATGATGACGAGTCGGTTGGCGTCAACACCGATGGCGTCGGCCACGCGACGGCGATTCTCTTGAACGTTCCCCGGTTCGTCGCCCACGTGGTCGCCGAGGTTCAACGATTCGTACGGAGCCGGGCTCACGCCACCAGTGCGGTCAGTCACGAATACCCGGACGCCGAAGTGGCGAGCGAACTCGACGGGATAGACGTTGAGTACCCCGTGCTGGGACGGTGCGAGGGTTAGTTCGACGGGCATGACGAGCAGATCCCGTTGAATTCAACGACGTGATGAAGTTCGCGATAGCCGAAAGACTCTCCGATGTCGTGAGCCCATTTTTCGAGCTCGGGCGCGTCAACCTCGATGGTCGCGCCGCAGAGGCGACACGACAGGTGGTGGTGGTGGGATTCCACGACGCAGCGCCGGTAGAGGCTTTCGCCGCGATCGGTCATGACAACGTCGACCTCACCGTTGTGGACGAGCTTCTTGAGCTGGGTGTACACGGTGGCCAGCGCGATGTGGCCGCCCTCACGCTCAATCAGTGTGTGGAGGTCCTGAGCACTGACGAACCCTGGCACCCGGCTCAGAACCCCGATCACTTCTCGGCGCTGGACGGTGTTTCGCGAGGTGCTCACGCTCGAAGCCTACCCGTGAGTGACTTGCTTTCTATAATCATTCTAGGTAGCATAATTGGAATGATTCCAAAAAGACTTCTCCTGGTCCTCGTTGTCGCGATCGCGTCAATTGGTGTGAGCGCCGGCGTCGCTCACGCATCCAACAAGCCCTTGATCGTCTCGGGCGTCACGGAGTGGGGCGCGCTCGCGCACCAACTCGTTGGCTCCGACGCCAACGTCGTGTCGTTACTGTCGGACCCCAACGCCGACCCGCACGACCACGAAGTGACGATCTCGGACGCGGCGAACGTGGCCAAGGCCTCGGTCGTCTTGGAGAACGGTGCCGGTTACGACACGTGGCTCGAGCAGTTGGTCAGCGCCCAAGGTGCCAAGGTCTCGGTCATCAATGTCGGCAAACTGATGGGCGTGGCGCCGGGTAAGAATCCTCACCTCTTTTACAACCCGTTGGCCGCGATTAAATTTGTGCAGGCGCTTACAAAATTGCTTCAACACCGACAGGGTTATTCCAACATCAACGTTCGATCCGCGGCACTCCTGGCGCAACTCGAAGCGATTCAGAGCAACGTCAAAGCGATTGCAGTGAACTGCGATCACGTGAAAGTCGCCGCTACCGAAGACGTCACGTCGTATTTGTTGCAGGACGCGCGTCTCGACATCGTGACGCCCGAGGCGCTACGTTTGGCCGTCGGCAACGGTGTGGACCCTTCGATCCGCGATCTCGCCACGGCACTGGATCAGCTGAAGAAGCATCCGGCCTTTCTGATCGACAACATCCAGACCGCGACGCCGCTCACGGATGAACTGGCCGCTCAGGCGAAGTCCTCACACGTGCCCATCATCAAGGTGACCGAGACCATGCGAGGCACGGACTACGTCGGATTCATCAGCGGCGTCGTCACGAAGATCAAGGGCGATTTGAAGATAGAGGGTTGCTTCAAGTGAGCACGTTGGAGATGCGTGACGGGGGCGTCGTCCTGGGTGGGCGCACGATTTGGCGTAACGCGACCTTCGCCGTCGAGCCGGCAACGATCACGGCCGTCCTCGGGCCGAACGCGTCGGGTAAGTCGACGTTGCTCAACCTGATACTCGGCCTCGTGCCCCTCAGCGGGGGATCGCTGCGCGTGTTTGGTGAAGAACCGCATCGGGGCAATCGACGAGTGGGTTACATGCCCCAATCTCGCACGGCCGACTCGACGTCGACAATGACCGGGCGCGACTACGTCGGTCTCGGCTTCGACGGACCGCGCTTCGGTTGGGGCCGCGACAAAACGAAACGAGAGGTCATTCGACGGGCCCTCGCGGTGACGGGCACGACGTCCTTTTGTGATCAGCCGCTGCACAGCCTCTCGGGGGGTCAGCGTCAGCGCATCGCCCTGGCGCACGCGACCGTCTTCAGTCCGGAACTGCTGTTGCTCGACGAACCGCTGGCGGCCCTCGACCTCGCCGCCCAGGCGGAGATCGTCGACCTCATCAATCTGATTCGCGATACGACCGGCGCGGCCGTCATCGTCGTCGCGCACGACCTCAATCCACTCGCGTCGATCGTGAATCAAGTCTTGTGGATCGCCCGGCGACAGGTGCGCAGTGGATCGGTCGACGAAGTGGTGAACGAGTCGGTGTTGAGTGAACTCTACGGACATCCGATCGAGATCATCGTCACGCCGCGGGGCCGTCGCGTGATCGTCGGGCTGGAAGAAGAGTTCGCGCATCCTCATCCCCATCCGCACCCCCAGGGCTTCACGCACGCTGAGGAGCCGCACGAACATCTCAGCGAGGTCTACGAGGAAGAGACGTCGTGAGCCTGAGCGATCTCCTGTCGACGTCGTTCGTACAGCACGCGTTTTACGCGGTGACCGCAGTCGCTCTGGCGGCGGGCGCCGTCGGCTACTTCGTCGTCCTTCGACGCCAGGCGTTCGCGGCCCACGCCATTGGCCACGTCGGCTTCGCGGGCGCCGCGGGCGCCGTGCTGATAGGGCTCTCGCCCATCGTCGGGCTGCTGGTATTTTGCCTCGGGGCGGGACTGCTAATCGGTATCGGGGGAGCGTCGCTCGATGAGAGCGACGCCGTCGTGGGCGTGACGTTGACTGCGGCCCTCGGCCTGGGTGTCCTTTTCATCTCGCTTTACAGCGGCTACGCCAACGCCACGTATTCGATCCTCTTCGGCCAGATCCTGGGCGTCACGTGGGACGACGTCGGTCTCGTCGCCGCACTCTCGCTCGGTGTCCTACTCGTCGTGTCACTCTCGTATCGACCGCTGCTCTTCGCGTCGGTGGACGCGCAGTCGGCGGCGGCGCGAGGTCTTTCGATACGCGCGATGTCACTGCTCTTCATGGCGCTGCTCGCGATCACGACGGTCGTCGCCATTCAGATCGTTGGTGTGCTGCTCGTGTTCTCGCTTCTGGTCGCGCCGGCCGCGGCCGCCGAAGTGTTGACCAGTCGTCCGCTTCGAGCGACGACACTCGCGATGGTCATCGCCCTGGGGAGCGCCTGGGTCGGACTGTTCTTGGGCGTGTGGATCGGCGGGCCCGTGAGTTTCTGGATCACCGCGCTGGCCGCATCGAGCTATCTCGGCGCGCGTCTCTTTGATCGAAACCGTGTCCGTCACGTGCGACGGCCCCTTGCCTAACCTCTAGCCAATGAGCTCCGGACTGCTGGGCCAGTGTCACTTCGACGACGCGAGAACGCACGCGGACCTCGCCGTCTCCGGCGGACCGGACTCGCTCGGACTGCTCCTGCTCGCGCTCGAGGCCGGTCGTGACGTCACGGTGCACCACGTCGATCATCACGCGCGTGCGACGAGCGGCCACGACGCCGATCACGTACGGGGGATCTGTCAGCAGCTCGACGTCAAGTACGAACGCCACGACGTGGTCGTCGAAATCGGAGCGAACTTCGAGTCGCGCGCCCGCGCGGCTCGCCGCGCGGCGATGCCTCCGGGCGTCCTCACCGGCCACACGATGGACGATCTCGCTGAGACGGTGCTGTTGAACATGCTGCGCGGCGCGGGGCTCGACGGACTCTCGCCGATGGTGAACGATTGGACGAAACCGTTGCGCGATCTGCGTCGAAGTTCGTTGCACGACTTCGTCGGATCGACGCCGTACTTGGCGCTGCACGATGAGACGAACGACAGTCCGGCCTTTCGGCGCAACCGGGTCCGCCACGAATTGATTGGACTGCTCGATGACGTCGCGGGTCGCGACGTCGTGCCGATTCTGGCTCGCCAGGCCGCATTGTTGCACGATGAACGCACGTGGCTCGACGAACTCGCGCGAGACGACCAGGCCATGTCATTGGACGACGCCGACTGTCGGCTCTTGCGAACGTGGCCGCGCGCTCGATTGCGACGGTGGTTGCGGGTGCAACTGCGAGGCGTCGACCAGGGTGACGGGAGCCATCCGCCGAGTGCTTCCGAGGTCGAACGTGCGATCGACGTGGTCAGTGGCGAGTCCGTGGCGACGGAGTTGAGCGGCGGGCGTCGACTGTCACGACGAGACCAACACCTGACGTTGGAGTAGTGACAACAGGTACGCTGTCGGGTCATGGGTAGCCATTCTTCCAACGACTTCACCGCACTGTGGGCGCAACACGACCTCGGTGAGGTCGTCGTCTCGGCCAAAGAAGTACACGACCGCGTGCTCGAATTGGGCCGTCAGATCACCAGCGACTACGCCGACACGCCACCATTGCTGGTGTGTGTTCTCAAGGGCGCCATCAACTTCATGTCCGATCTGATGCGCGCCATTGAACTCCCGGTCGAGGTCGATTTCATGGCGGTCTCGTCCTACGGTGCCGCGACCAAGACGAGCGGCGTCGTGCGCATCGTGAAGGA